>VMHT01140738.1_pt1 | contig 11840 bp, 21 predicted proteins | sample 4693611 | NCBI WGS metagenome assembly VMHT01 (sample SAMN12280063, study PRJNA550983) | marine metagenome | isolation source: seawater sampled from same location over 5 years 0.02-0.2 micron viral filtrate | place: USA: collected off the coast of southern California halfway between the port... ...
GTTGAAGAAGTTTTTGAATTTAATGACGTTATTGTAGATGATGGTTTTGTAGATTTTGTACCAATAGAGCCAGAAACAGAAGAAGTTTCTTATGAAACTGTAGAAATGGAAATAGAGTTTGAGATGGATTTTAACATGGACTTTGCACCAGTTGCACCTATGGAATTTGCACCCATGCCTGAGTTGGTAGCAGTTGAAATGCCAGTTAATATTGAAACAGTAACTATGGAGATTGAAATGGAGATGGAATTAGATTTACCTCCTATGCCTGATAATGCTCCTCCACCACCTGATATGGTAGCCTCTGCAGAAGATATGCCCCCTCCAATGGAAGAGATGTCCCCACCACCTGATATGGAAGAAACACCACCACCCATGGAATCAGAACCAGAACAAATAGAAATTGAAACAGAAGAACCTCCGCCTCCTATGGAAGAGACAAAAGAAGAGGTGCCTGTAGAAGAGACAGAACCAGAACCTGTAGAAGAAGAGACTAACGAAAAACCTCAAGAAGAATCACAGGAACCAGAACCAGAAGAACAGCCAGAACCACAAAAAGAAAAAGATCAAGAAGAAGAGCAAGAACAAGAGAAACCATCCAAACCTAAAGTATCAAAGAAAGAGAAAGCTGCTACAAAAATAGTTAAAAAGATTAATGACAAAGCCAGATACGATGATGCAGCTCAAATAAAAACATTAATAGTTATGCAAATACTTGGTAATACGAAAACATTTTTTGACACACAAACTATGATTGTAGATACAAATGTAGAAGAATATTTAAACAAGACAATAGAAGACCAGTATGGTATGTTGTTTAATATGGCTCAAGATCAAACATTAAATGAAATGGTAGACGCACAGTGGCAGAAGTCTCAATAGGCGGTGTATCCTTTCGCGGTGGACGCATGATGGCTATTATCATAGCACTAAGTAGTGCTGTAGGTGTTTTGTACGGCGGTTTTGAGGCATTCAAACAATTTCAGGACATGTCTGCAAAGATAGAGGCTTATACCGAGCCGGACCTCAGCGGATTTGATAAAAAAATTGCTTTAGCTGAGGCCAACACAGATAAAAGAATAGAATTAATAGAACAAGAACTTGAAATGCTAAAGAGTGAAATATCTATGATTTTAGAAGAAGTACAATTAGTTGCAGGAGTTAGCTCGGAATTAAAGAATGATCTTAAGGCAGATTTAAGAGCCATGAATAATGATATTAGACATATAACAGAAATAGTTAATGACGTGGAAGATAGACAAAAAGAAGATGCTAGAGAATTATTAGAAGAGATGAAACTTCTTGAAGAAAGTCTTGACTTAAAGATAAATAAGGCTTTAAATAATCCACTAACCGGTATGTCCGCTAAGTCAAAATAGGAGGTAGCTATGTGCGATTGTAAAACAGATGAGGATTGTGTATGTCGTTTAAAATCGAAATAAAAACAATATTGCCGTATGTTGTGCTTATCGCAACGATAGGCATGACTTGGGGCATGTGGTCAGAGCGTCTAAATGCAGTTGAAAAAAAGGCAGATAGTGTTGCACAAATGCAACAGGACATCGCTGTAATAAAATCTAAGATTATACAGATGGATGATAAGATGGCTTGGATAGAAGAGTTTCTTATTAAGACAACAGACTTTTAATGGCTATATCCCGATCACAAATGAGACAACAGGTATCTAAACCTGGTATGAAAAAAATTAAAAAAGTAGCTGGAGCATTAAGAAAAGCATCAAAAAAACACGCTTCTCAAGCAAAAAAATTACAAGGTTTATTAAATGGCAGACCCAAGAAAAGGAACCGGAAAAAAGCCTAAGGGTTCCGGTAGGAGGTTATATACAGATGAAAATCCTAAAGATACTGTCCGTATTAAATTTGCTACGCCCACGGATGCGAGAAAAACGGTTGCTAAGGTTAAAAAAATTAAAAAACCATTTGCTAGGAAGATCCAAATTTTAACAGTGGGTGAACAACGTGCTAAAGTTATGGGTAAAACACAAGTTGCTAATATATTCAAAAAGGGTAAGATGAGTATAAGGAGAAATAGAACATGACTAAATTATGTCCAAGAGGTAAAGCAGCGGCTAAGCGGAAATTTTCCGTCTATCCTAGCGCATATGCTAATGCCTATGCTTCAAAGATTTGTGCTGGTAAAATTAAAGATCCTAGCGGCGTGAAGCGTAAAGATTTTAAAGGACCTAAAAAAGCTATGGGAGGTTCTATATCTCAACAAAGAAAAGCTGTCTCTGCTCAACGCATGGCAAAGGGAGGCAAGATCGTAGCTGCAGGTTGTGGCATGGTAGATTCAAAAAGAAGAAAAAAAACCAAGCTATTCACTAACGCTGCTTAGGAGGTAATCATGCTAGATTCAATTAAAAGTAAATGGAACGCTCTCAACAAAAAAGGCAAGATGATTGCAGTTGTTGTTGCAGTTGTTGCAATATACGCATTATCACAGATAGTATAAAATGTCTGGCCACAAGGGATTAGCGAAGTGGTTCAAGCAGGATTGGAGAGACATAGGCTCTCGAAAAAAGGATGGCAGCTTCGCTAAGTGTGGCAGATCCAAACAAAAGAGAGATGCAAAAAGAAAGTATCCTAAGTGTGTCCCCGCTGCAAAAGCAGCAGCAATGTCAAAAGGACAAATTAAATCAGCAGTTTCAAGGAAACGTGCCGCAGGTAATGTAGGCCCAAAACCCACAAACGTTAAAACAATTGTCAAGAAAAAAACACGCAGAAAAAATAAAGCGTGATGTAATAGATTGGTCTAAGTATGTCTTAGAACCAATGAACAAACATCTTGGTTTTCCAGCATGTCCTTTTGCAGCTAAGTGGAGAAAAGATGGTAAACTTAGAATAGAGGTACGACCTGACAAATCTAAGTACGAAAAGCACCTTACAAACTTGCTAAAAGATTGGAATAAAAAACAACACGATATTTTAATATTTTGCGACCCTTACTTCGATCAATATGATGAGCTACAATTTCAAGAAAAAATAGATTTTTACAATAAAACTTATAATCGCCGTGATGTATATTTTATGGGTTTTCACCCCAACAATCCCGCTACTGTTGAAGAACAAGAATTTTTGGTGAATCCCACCGATGACGATAGTCAGTATGAGTCAGATTTAGGATACTCTATGATGCTAATACAAAAGTTTAAACAGTTATATGATGCAAGTTGCAAACTACATAAGATAGGTTATTATAAAAAATGGCCACCTGAGTATTACGATGAAGTAGTAAAGGTCAGGCAAGAAGCGTACGAAAAACTATTTAAAAAGGAGAAAACATCATGATGAAAAAGAAAAATGTCGTCGGAATGAAAAGAGGCGGCAAAGCTAAAAAGAAGTCTGTTGTTAAAAAACGTGGCGGCGGCATGATTAAAAAAATGCGCGGCGGCGGAGCAGCAAATCCTAGAAAAGCCAGAAGAGGCATGTAAAATGGCTACCTCGAACACTACTACATTTAATCTTAGTTTTGATAGTATTATTGAACGTGCTTATGCTCGTTGCGGTAAGTCTATGAGAACAGGTTATGATCTCAGAGCAGCAAGAGATAATCTAAACTTGTTATTCTCAGAGTGGGGTAATCGGGGTATTCATTTATGGAAAGTAAAAAATCATACACAAAATTTAACAGCAGGCACTACGACTTATACTGCACCTGCAGATGCATCTGATGTTTTAGAATTAGTTTTTAGAAAAATTGATGGTAGTACAACTACAGATACAAGTATGACTAAAATATCAAGATCAGAATACGAAAATGTTCCTAACAAATTTTCACAAGGACAACCAAGTCAATACTTTGTTCAAAGAAATTTATCTAACGTAGCCATAAATTTATATCAAACACCTGATACTACAGACACACAAATAAATTATTTTTATGTGGGAAGAATAGAAGATGTCGGAGCATATACAAATGAACCGGATGCACCTTTTAGATTTTTACCATGCACTGTTGCAGGACTTGCATATTATTTAGGACAAGAAGTTGCACCAGAAAAATCACAAGAATTAGAAAGAAGATATGAGGCTGAGTTACAAAGAGCTTTGACTGAGGACAGTCAATCAACTTCTGTTAACATAGTGCCTAGAAGTTTTTACGTGGGATAACATATGACTTTTGCAAATGGTAATCGTGCTATAGCTTTATGTGATAGATGTGGCCAACAATACAAATATTTACAACTCAGACAAGAATGGAATGGACTGTTTACATGTCCTAGTTGTTTTGAACCAAAACATCCACAATTAGATCCAGGTTATCATGCAGCAGACGCGATCGCACTGAAAGACCCAAGACCAGCAAGACAAGAACCGGTAACTGTTTTTGTTGGTGCACCAGGTGACTCTGCTTTTACATCAGATGGTATGATACCGGCTCAACAAAGCACGGAGTTGCTTATTGGATCAACTCTTGGTACAGTGACCGTGGTGATATCATGAATTATTCTGAACTTTTAGACAATGTAAGAAACTATACTGAAGTAACTTCCGACGTTTTATCTAACTCTGTGGTAAATGTTTTTATAACTAATATAGAAAATCAGATTGACAGATTAGTAGATACTGATGCACAAAGAAGATATGCAACATCTGCCTTTGAAGCTAACAACTCTTTTTTAGATGTATCTGGTCCAGAAGGAGGATTTAGATTTGCTAGAGGTTTACAATTACATAAATCAGATGGTAACATAGAATGGCTAGAGCAAGTAGATACTACTTTTATTGATGAGTATGCTGTTCAAAGATCTACATCAAATACAAGTTTTACAGGTGAACCTAGATATTGGGCTAACTGGGATTCTACAACATTAATTGTAGCACCTACTCCTAACTTAGCTTACACAGTAGAAATGTGGTATGACGAAACACCTGAAAGAATAGGTAATGGTTCGGGTAGCACCTCTACTACAACTTTTGTTTCTAATAATGCACCAGAGGTTTTATTATATGGTGTCTTGTCAGAGGCGTATTCATACTTGAAAAATACTCAAGATATGCAATTATACACACAAAAGTTCCAGACTGCCTTACAGGCTTTTGCTAATGAGCAAATGGGACGTAAACGAAGAGACGAGTATGTTGATGGAGTTTTAAGAGTACCCTTACCATCAGCAGACCCAAAAGCCTAAGGAGGGCATAAAATATGACAATAAATCAAGCAGTCTGTGCTTCCTTTAAACAGGAGTTGCTAGCGGGAGATCATGATATTGATAATGATACAATTAATCTCGCTCTTTATACAAGTTCTGTAACTTTAAATGGAAACACAACAGCCTATGCTACAACTAACGAAGTTGGGGCATCAGGAACATATGCAGCAGGTGGAGCAACTCTAACGAGTCCAACCATTGGCTTAACCAAAACAAGTGCAACAGCTTCAACAGCTTTTGTGGATTTTGCAAACGTAAGTTTTACTTCTGCAACTATTTCTGCTCAAGCAGCATTGATCTATAATAGATCCTCAAGTAACACAAATGCAGCTATTGCAGTTTTAGATTTCGGTGCAGTAAAGACATCAACAAACGGTACATTTACAATCGCATTTCCAACCAACGATGCATCAAGTGCTATATTAAGATTATCTTAATATAGGAGGTCATTACCATGGCAGATGCTTGGAATGAGGGCACGTGGGGTCAAGGCTTTTGGGGACAGCAAAGTTCTGTAACTGTAACCCTTACAGGCGTATCTTCTACCACAGCATTAGGAACAGCGTCAGCAATATCTGATGTTTCTGTACCACCCTCACCTGTTACACTTACATCTGCTTTAGGGACACCTACAGCTGAACCTGAACATGTAATATCCCCTACAGGTGTTTCATTTCAAACTCAATTATCTGGTGCATTAGCTATTGAGGAAGGTGCTGGAGTTGTTTTAGGTAGCTTATCAGTATCTTTTGCAGTCGGTGATGAGTCAGGATCTGGTACAGTAGATGCAGGTTGGGGAAGATCTACATGGGGATCTTTTGCTTGGAATGAAAATATAGAATTTATAACTAATGTAAGTGGCGTAACAATGGCCACCTCATTAGGCACTACCACACAAGAAGTAGGAACAGGTGTAATAGTATCTGTGACTGGTCTAAGCATGACAAGTGCCTTAGGCGCAACATCACAAACAGGCACCGCGGTAGAAACACTTGACAGTTTGACAATAGGAGCAGCTTTATCAGGAGCTTCAGGTATTGTTGGTGAAGGTAATGTAGGAGTTATAGCTCCTTCAGATCAATTAGACTTTGCAATCGGTACTCCTGTTATTGAGATCTTTACACAAGTAGATCCTGTTGGTGTTTCTGCAACAGCATCATTAGGAACTGCTGTAGCAGAGGCTGATGCACTAGTCACATTAGGTAGTTTATCTAGCAGTTTCTCACTAGGCACTGAGACAGTAGAGGTTGGAACGGGTGTTATAGTGAGCGTTTCAACAGTAGCTCTAACATTTGCTGAAGGCACAGAAACAGTAACAGGTGGTGCTATAGTAGATATTACTGGATTAAGCATGACTACAGCTTTAGGCGATACATTTAGTACGCCTTGGGCTAACGTGGTTACAGGTGCAACTAATACTTGGACAGAGGTAAACGCAGCATAAAAAGTGTTGCTTGGGTAACAAAAAAAGATATATTTTAGAAAGGTATAAACATGGCAAGTACATTCACATCAAGATTTAAACTCGAAAAAATGGAAACAGGGGCTAACGCCAATACCTGGGGTACAAGAACTAATAACAATTTAGACGTGGTTGACGCTTTTGGTGGCGGGTATATTGCAAAATCTGTTGCAGGTTCAGCTGATGTTACACTCACAACAGGTGATGCAGATTCTACCACAGAATCAGCAAACAAAGTTATTGAGCTTACTGGTGCACTTACTGGTGATATTAAAGTATTGGTTCCTGCCGTTGAAGGTGAATATATTTTCTTCAATAATACATCAGGATCACAAACCCTAACTATTGCTGCTACAGGTCATACAGCAAACGGTATTGCTATAGCACAAGGGGCATACTCACATGTTTATAATGACGGTTCTGCTAATTTTAAAATGTACAATGCAGTTGATAAATTAGGTGCAACAACTTTTAAAGGAGATGCAACAGCTGGTGGTGGTAATATTATTTTACGAACAAATGGTGCTGTTACCGCAACAACTTTTGTTGGTAGTGGTGCAAACTTAACAGGTATTGAAGCTTTTCCTTCAGGAACTAAACAAGTATTTTATCAAGCATCTGCGCCTACAGGTTGGACACAAGATACAACAGCGGCACTTAATGAAGCTGTTATGTCAATTGTAACAGGATCAGGTGGAGGTACTGGTGGTTCTACTGCTTACTTCTCATCTTTCTTAGCAACCACTAATAAGACAGCAACAGAAAGTGATGCTACAGTTACAGGTTCTGTTTCAGGAACAGTTGGCAATCATACATTGTCAACACCAGAGATTGCCTCTCATAGTCATACAATAGGTGCAGGTCAACCTCAAAATACTCCTCCAAAGCCAGCAACTGTTGCATATACTTGTGTTTATGCTCAGTGTACCAATATTAGTACTAATAGCGCTGGTGGAGGTGGTAATCACTCTCACCCGTTTAGTGGCACCTTATCAAGTGCAACTGTAGATGTATCAGCTACCGTTCCTGCAGCAAACGTTAAATACGCAAACGTAATTATCGCCGCAAAAGATTAATGCCAATATTCGACCCTGATGGGACGTGCCCTCTTCTTAAAAAAAAGTGTATAAAACATAGATGTCTTTGGTACAATATGCTTCAAGGCAAGCACCCACAAACAGGATTAGATGTTCAAGAGTGGGGATGTTCTATTGCTTGGCTTCCTTTACTTTTAGTAGAAAATTCATCAAAAATGACAGGAGTTCAGGCTGCCACAGAATCTTTTAGAAATGAGATGGTAAAGGGACAAAACGTAATGAATAACATTTTAGCTGCTAATCCAACAACTAGACAAGAAATGAAAAATATTGGTAGCATTTTTCAAAAAATAGGTGATCATCAAAGAGCTTTAGAAAACAAAGACCCTGATTCAGAGGACGAAACTGTTAGACAATTAAGTAATAATAAGGTAAAAGTTAAGAAGAAGCCTAAAAAGGCGACAACTAAAAAGGTGAAAAAAAATGGCAACAACAGTAAATAACACAACAGTTCAAAGCAGGATTACTATAATTTTTGATGCTGCCGGCCCTTTAGATGGAGATGGCCCTGCAAAAGGCACAGGTAACACTGAGTCAGATATATATTTAGATAACAATAAATATTTTAATATTCGATCTCATACAGAAATAGATTCTAACATACATGCTTTACAATGGGATGCGAACACCAACACAGGTCACATTGAATATACAGATAATAGAGATAATGACTCTATATCCTCTTTACCACAGTGGGCCACTAATGTTGTAATTAGAGTTGAAGCTCAAAATTCTTGGTTGTCTGCTTATAATTCAACATATAGTTCAACTTATGATGCTCATTCTGATGCGGGAGCAGAGGATGATTCAGCAGCAGTGACTGCTGCAACCACAGCTGCAGATACAGCCGCTAATACAGCTAGAACAGATTATTTAGCTGCACACAGTATTACTTACTAAGTAATTTGTGTATAAATAAATGAAAGAATATATTTTAGAAGTCAAAAAAATAATACCTCAAACTTTTTGTAAAAAAATTATTAGTTATTTTGATAATAATTATGAAGATGCTGGAACCACTGGTAGTGGTGTTAACAAAGATATTAGAAATTGTTTAACAAGATCCTTACTGCAAACAAATTCTTTTGGAGAGAAAATTTGTTTAAATTCAATTAAAGAAAAAATATTTCAGTGTGTGGATCATTATAAAAAAAATCATCCTATAGATATAAAAAAGATATCACAATTAGACCTACTAAGATATGACGCTAATGAACACAAAGCAGGATATACTTTCCATGAAGACTTTGGGCTAGATTGTAGTGAAAGACATTTATCTATTTCTATTTGTCTAAACAATGAGTATGAAGGAGGGGAATTTGTTTTTGACATATCAGGCGGACATTATACTGTACCACAAAATGTTGGAGATGCTGTAATTTTTCCCTCTAATTTTATGTTTCCTCATCAAGTCAACAAAGTTACAAAGGGCACAAGATATGCCTTAATAGGTTGGGTGCTATAATGCAACCAATTTTTATAAAAGAGTTTTTACCAAAACAAATTTTAGATCTTATTTATTCTTATACGATTATTAAATTTTCAGATCAGAAAAAATTTAAACATGATTTACAAACTAGCTCTATTGTAGGTGAGGTATCAGACTATTTAATGGAAACGTTATTAGCTACAAGCAATCCTGTAATAGAACAAAATCTTAATAAAAAATTGTTTCCTACTTATTCTTATTTTAGAATTTATGACAAAGGGTCTGATTTAAAAATACATAAAGATAGGCCATCCTGTGAATATACTGTTGCTCTTTGTTTAGGTGCTGATCCTGTTGATAAGCCCTATGAGATATTTATTGGTGAAGAAGATGAAGAATCGGACTACAAATATTATGATAAAGATGGAAAGTATAATAGATATAAAATTCAACATAAATTTTCTATGTTACCAAACAATGCCCTAATTTTTAAAGGTATAGAAAAAAAACATTGGAGAGAAACATGTCATCATGATCACTTTATGACAGTTTTTTTACATTATGTAGATCAAGAAGGTCCTTTCAAAGAATGGAAATTTGATAAAAGGGAGATGTTAGGGACTAAAGATAAATATCTCAAATGACTAAATCTCAGGATCTTTACATTCTACTGGGAGGTATTGGAAAAAATATTTGCTTTACAAGTTGTATCAATCATTTAGGTAAAATAAATATTATGAGCCCATGGTCAAAAGTTTTTAAAAATCACCCTAATGTAAATTTTTGTTATGATCTTGAGTTCAATCCTATTATAGATAATACAAATTTTTTAAATAAATTTAGTAATGTTATTTTAGTTGAGCCTTATGATCCTTATTTTCTTAAAAATAAAATTCATTTAATTAAAAATTTTAGAAGATTATGTGATGTAAATACAGAAGAAGATATTTATAATGAAATATATTTTACAGAACAAGAAGAAGATGAGATACAAAATATTGTTTCTACTCTAGAAGATTATGTATTAGTTCAATTTATAGGTAGTGATGAAGGCCAATGTGAAACAGATTTTGTGGGAACAAGAGGATTAATAAAAAAACAAGCACAAAAAATAGTTAATATTTTGAATTTTGATTTAAAACTTAATGTGTTAAATGTTTTTTCAACAGATGATTTATTATCTAATACAGCTAAGATAAAAAAAACAAAACTTGATTATATGAATTATGCACATCTTTTAAAATATGCTAAAGGTTTTATTGGAATTGACAGTAGCTTAAATCATATGTCTGCTAATAAATTTTGTGACACAAAAGGTGTGGTGCTTTGGAATGACGAAAATGTTATTGAAAGATTTTCATACAATAAAAATATTAATCTAATAACCAATACCCCTCGTGTAATGCGCTTTGATGTAAATAATATAATAGATAATTTTAAGAAAATTGTTGGATAAAATGTTTGAGTTAAAAGAATTACAAAATACTAATTTAGAAATCTCTGAGGTAAACTGGTTTCCAACGACTGTATATTACACCAGATTAGATGATGCATTTATTGACAAAATCGAAAAAAAAGTAATGAATGACAAAGGTAAGCACTATGAAAAGATTGAAACTTTTTCAAAATGGTTGTCTGAAACACAATATGAAGAAATAAAAGAATTGTCGAACCATATATGTTCTGTAATTTTACCACAAATAGGACAAAGACAGAATTGGAAATATAATAATTGGACATTAATAGAGTCTTGGTTAAATCACTATGAAAAAGATGATTGGGGTTGTATGCATCAACACTTAGACGCTGATTATGCGGCTATACTAATAATAAAGCCAGGAGAGGGTAATTTAATATTTTCAAGATCAGAATTTGTTAGAAAAGAAACTAAGGAATATGAGTCCATACATAACGAAATTATTAATGAAGCAAAAGGAACACTAATTTTATTTCCGCCATATCTTTATCACGGTATAACTAAATGTAATAAAGAACGTATGACTTGGGCATTCAATTTAAAAAATTCAAAATGATTGAAAACCTACAAAAAATTACGATAAATAATAATGTATTTTTAAGAAAGTTTAATGTGCTTAGCACTGAAGATCGATTATTAATAAAAAAAAATATCGATTGGGAATTAACTAATAAGCCAAATTTAGTTTCTTTAGAGCATCCACATCAAACTGACCCAGATATTTTTTTTAAGTATCAACACACAACACATTGGCAAACTCTTCATAAGGCTTTTTCAGAAGTTGCAGGAGATTTATTACTAAAGACTACTTGGGCAAATTTATCTAATGAAGACAATCGTTATGATTGGCATAAACATGAAAGTGCTAAACTTACTTGTGTTTATTATCTTATTAGTCCTCTGCCAGAGTACGGAACAAGACTTACAAACGGTATCAACTTAGAGGCAACAGAAAATTCTATTTTATTTTTTGAGGGAGTAATAACCCACTCTGTAACAAACATGCCTCCAGTATTAGCCAAATTCAATCATAGATATTCTATTGTTTTTGATTATATTGAGAGGCAAAAGGAAGAATAATGATAAAACCAGAAGAATTAAGAGATCAAAAATTTAAAATATTTTTAGGGATGCCAATGTATGGTGGTTTATTAACAGAACCAACAATGCATGGTTTATTAGAATTACAGAGTTGGTCTGCT
>VMHT01028606.1_pt1 | contig 11838 bp, 10 predicted proteins | sample 4693611 | NCBI WGS metagenome assembly VMHT01 (sample SAMN12280063, study PRJNA550983) | marine metagenome | isolation source: seawater sampled from same location over 5 years 0.02-0.2 micron viral filtrate | place: USA: collected off the coast of southern California halfway between the port... ...
CCATACCACGCTTCCCAGTCAGCAAAGCCATCTGGTAAAGTTTCTGTATTGTCCTCATTAATACCAACAATGACTTCTGTCACTATGTTGTTATCGTTTATAAATGCGTAATGTGCCATATCTATCTCCTATTATATCAGCTAAATGTGATTGTACCTGAACCTTGTGTAAAGATTATATAACTATAATCTCCATCAGTTTGTACTCCACTATCTGTTAATCCTGTTCTTGTAGCTCCCAGTGTTGCAGCATCAGTAAGCCATTTTAAAATAACTACACCACTACCACCATTACCTGCATTAGAACCAGCGTTACCTTGTCCTCCTCCACCACCACCTGTGTTTACAGTTGCACCTGTTGCAGACCTTTGATTACCTGCTGCAGAGTTTACACCACCATCTCCTCCACCACCATCTCCACCACGACCATAGTTATTTGCATTAGGTGGGTCAGCACGATAAAGACCACCACCACCTCCACCTGCATAGTAAACATCTGAACCAATAACTTCACCTACACTGTAAGTTGTTGCTTGTGCAGTAGTAATAATTGTAGACTTTTGTCCTATTCCACCAGTTGCACCAGATGCACTAGAACTTGAACCAGTATTACCAGTTGCTCCAGCTCCACCACCAGAACCACCTGTAGCAAGACCAGCAGTAGGACCACCAGCTCCACCAGCAAAACCTTGATTTGGTGTTCCAGCACCTCCTGCATTATTAGACCAACGACCACCACCACCAGAACCTCCATCATTACCAGTTCCAGCTTTAGCTGAACCTCCCTTAGTTGAAGTAATACCTGCAAAAATACTATTATTACCATTAGCTACACTACCACCAGAAGTACTTCCACCACCTCCAACAGTAACTGTATAACCTTGTGCAGCAGCAATTATGTGTGCAGTTTCAGAACTTGCTCCACCACCAGATGTTTCATTATTCCAAGATGAACGATAACCACCAGCTCCTCCACCACCACCATAGGAATAATATCCAGAACCACCACCAGCAACTATAAGAAAATCTATATCTATTCCTCTATCTGTTCCTCCTGCATCTACCCATTCTGTGCCATTGTAAACTTTAAGTTTGCTGTCATCTGTGTTGTATATTAAATCACCAGTAACAGATGTTAATGCGTTCATACCTGCATTGTTATATGACTTTACTCCAAGTGCATTATCTATTGCTACATTGTTCTGGTCATTTGTTGAAATCTTATTTGTTTTTAATTCACTCATATTAACTCCAGCTTACTGTTCCACTTGTTTCTATTTGTATGTATTTTCTTGAACCATCTGTTTGTTCTCCAGCAGAACTTGAAGCTCCACCTGCTAAAGCAATAGTTTTTGTTGATGGATAACTAAGTATTACTACACCAGAACCACCATTCGAACCACTGTTTCCACTTCTTTTTCCACCACCACCACCACCTGTGTTATCAGTTCCATTAGCAGAAGCACCACCTCCACCAGAAGCAGCTCCATTACCAGCGTAACCACCACCACCACCTCCACCAGCTCTTGTAACTGCTGAATTAGTTATAGATGAACTTAGTCCTGCACCTCCAGCACCACCAGTGTTAGTACCAGCACCAGAACCATTAGCAGAAGCACCACCTCCACCACCAGAAGCTGAACAATTACCACCACCACCATTTTTTCCTTGATTAGATTGTGCAGTACCACCAGTTCCATTATTTGCACCAGCTCCTCCACCAGAACCACCACCACCTCCAGAGCTTTGGTCTTTTGCACCATAACCACCACCTTCTGATGTTATTGTTGAAAAAACAGAGTTATTACCTTTAGAACCACTAGTACTACTTCCACCACCATTACCACCACCACCTATTGTTACTGTATAAGATGTAGATGGAGTTAAAGTTAAAGGTGTTTCAGTTGATGAGTTTCCTCCAGAGGTTTCAGATGCATAACTATTTCTGTAGCCACCAGCTCCACCACCACCACCACCTTCACGACAAGCTGCTTCTGTACCAGAACCACCACCACCACCACCAGCTATAACTAATGATGATACTTCAAATTGAAATGTGTTATCACTTGTAGAAAACCAAGCAGTACCATTATAAAAATCTATTGTTCCATTGTCAGAGTTATAAACTACATCACCAGCACTAGCAGTCAAAGCATCTCTTTGTGCTTCTGTATATGACTTTAAATTTAAACTATCATCAACTGATACATTGTTAGTAGAGTATTTACCTATAGCGTTAGTTTCAAGAGTTGACATTATAAATCACTCCAAGCAGAGCCATTGTGAAACTGTACTTTGTTATCTGTTGTGTTATAGATTATATCTCCAGCAGCAGATGTCAAAGCATCTCTTGCTGTTGTGTCATAAGACTTTAAATTTAAAGGCACTTGCATAGCAACATTGTCGCCAGATGCTTTAGATATTGTGTTTACTTTTACAGTAACCATGTTTAAACAACTACCATTGTACCATTGTTTGTTACTGTACCTGTAATTGTTATTGGTCCAGCAAATACAGTACCCTTATCTGATGCAATAGTGTAAGTTCCTGCTTGTGTTTGGCTGTGTATAAACGCACCACCATTATCTGTTAGGTCTAGTGCTCCTGCTAAGGTAGCTCTTTCTACACCTACTGTATCAAACCTAATTGTGTCATCATCAGCAGTTTTTTCTACTTGTATTTTAGTATCATTGTCTGCATCTGTAATCTCATCTGATGCTGGTAACGCAACAGTAGCATCTATTGCACCATCATTTGCATCATCATAAGTAAATGAAATACCTGTATGAGAACCATTAGTAACAATCATCTCTCCAACAATATCTTGTACTTCTTCTGTACTTGTTGAAGCTGTGTTGTTGATTGTTAATGTACCAGCAGTGTCATCATAAGTTAAAGATATACCAGAACCTGCAGTAAGTAATCCATCTACATAATCTTCTACCTGTTCTTGTGTAAGCTGTGTGTTGGTATCTGTGGATGATACTGTTAAAGTTCCTGCAGTATCATCATAAGCAACAGATACATTTGTACCTGCAGTTATTAATGAGCCTACTATATCTTCTACTTGTTCTTGTGTTAAAACTGTGTCTGTGTCTGTTCCAGCAATAGTTAATGTACCAGCAGTGTCATCATAAGTAAGAGTAATGTTTGTACCAGCAGTCAACAAACTATCTACTTGGTCATCTACTCTTTCTGTAGTGAAGTATAAGTTTGTTCCTTCTGTCAAGTCTGATGTGGATTTACCACTAAATGCTGTATCAAATCTTGCTGTTGTATAGTAAAGGTTTGTTCCTTCTGATAAATCAGATGTAGATTTACCTGTAAACGCAGTATCAAATCTAGCAGTTGTGTAATAAAGATTAGTACCTTCTGCCAAATCAGATGTTGTGTTGTTTGATAGGTCATCTTCTACACCTGTGATTGTAAGCGTACCTGCAGCATCATCATAAGTCAATGTTATGTTTGAACCTGCTGTTAGCAACGCTGCTACTTGGTCGTCTACTCTCTCTGTTGTAAAATATAAATTACTTCCTTCTGCTAAATCAGAAGTAGTGTTGTTACTTAAATTATCTTCTGTTGCAGCTACTGTTAATGTTCCTGCTGCGTCATCATAGGTGAGAGTTACATTAGAACCTGCTGTAAGTAATGTATTTACTTGGTCATCCACTCTTTCAGCAGTGAAATATAAATTAGTACTACCTTCTGAAACATCATCTGTATTACCAGATAGTTCTGACAAAGCATCTTTACTAGCAACTTGTGTATCTACATACGCTTTAATAGATTGTTGTGTAGCTAAGTGTGTATCACTATCAGATACTAGATTGTCCTCATCTTTTACAACACCAGTTGCAGTGTTTAAACTGCTACCATCTGTGCTAATAATTTTATCTACTCTGTCATGGATGTCATCAAAGTGTTGTGCTTGTGCTGTTTGTCTAATCTTTGCACCAGCTGCATGAGTTCTTAATCCTCCACCACCAGTGTCAATGTTTCTAGTTACTGTTAAAGTTGTGCCAGATATGTTCGTTACTTTTACATATTCTCTTTGACTATCGCTATCTGGGTCTAAAACTAAATACATTATTACAGCTCCAGAGATAGCTGTATTACTACTATCTGTTGGTGCTGTATCTACGGCTATAGTTATGCTACTTGCATCTGCAGTTAACGCACTTGTTATTGTGCTCTCATAACCATTACTTAATTTACTTTCTTGTGCTGTCATATTATCCTAATCTTACTACTCCTAGTGTTCCAATTCCTGCTGTATTTGTAAATTGTGATATAACATCTTCTGCTCTAACACCTCTTATTCTAACAGTACAATATTGTGTTACAGAACCTATATTAGCATCATTTATCACAGGATAAGCAACACTTTCAACAACTCCTCTAATGGTTTCATCTGGGTCAAACAACTGTAAGGTAACACTGTCACCTTCTTTTTGTTTAAGCTCTTGATATACTGCTTCTCCTAGGTTTCTTACTCTTAACCTTTTTCTGTTAGGTCGTTCTACCTGGTCTGATATATTTACAGGTATATCTACTACCACTAACTGTGGTCTAGGCAATGCCCTAGCAGATACACTTCTAAATACTGGTGTGCCTGTCTTATCATCAGTAGCCTTTAGTACTACTTTCATATTTAAGTACCTGGCATTTCTGTTAATCTGTACTTCATCTCCACCAAATCCTTGAGTACTGTCATTAGCTAACTCCCACCCAGTTGCGTTAGCATTGTTAATTGTCTCTGGTCTTGTAGAAATAAAACATTGTATTCTTCTTGTATCGACTATCTCGTCATGTTCAATAGTTGTACCGACCCACTGTTTAACTTCTGATGTAAAGAAATCTATATTAGGTGTCACTATGTAACCACTTTCTTCATAGCTAGTTGTTTCTTTAGTAATGCCTCCGTTGGCACCTTCAACAATAACTATAAATTTTCCTGCAGATTGTCTTATACCAGAAACAATACCTTGTCCTGTTAACTTTCTATCTCTAGCTAATGATGCAGTTGGTAAATAATATCTCCACAAATATACCTCACTAGAATTTTCTTGTACTCCTAAAAATATACTGTCTCTTGTAGCGAACATAGCATGTGGTGCTGTTAGTACACTATTATCCCATTCTTTTATAAGCTGTCTGTTTCCAAGAACATAAAGATTATCTGCAACAATAAGATTACTCTTATATAATCTACCAATGTTTGTTCCATATTCTTGTGTTCCGTAAAAAATAATTCCTTCTAGTGCATTGATACTGTGTACTTCTTCGTCACCTATTCTTGATTGACCTAATACTTGTAAGGTACCACTAACATCTTTCAACGAATAGATATTACCATCTGTACTACAGGCAAGTATTACTGCACCTGCATCAGCCATATCTGTAAATTCATGCGTAGGTTCCGTTGTTATAATTGCATCAGCAGTTTGGAAGTCACCACTAAAGTTATGCGAAAATGCTGCTGTCTCCCAAAGATATTCTGCTTCTGTACTTTTACCAGTAACTAATAGTCTACCTTTTACAAACCATATACCTGTAAAATATCCTGTAAAAACAGAACCAAGGCTTTCATCAGTCCAAGTATCTGTAGTTATATTGTAAGATATAAGTTGTTTGTTTGTACCACTGTCACCTGTAATAACAAATAGATTATTTCCAAAAGCTGCAATACCATGTATAGCATACGACACATTAGTAGAAGTCATAGCTGCCCAGTTCTCACCATTATCTGTAGATTTATATATTGTTGTTGCATCAGTAACATACAAATATCCGTTAGTTGTTTGTGCCATGTAATTCTTTGTGCCAGAAAAAGTTATACCTTTATCTGCCATTGTATGTAATAAACTTATTTGATAAGATATTTCTGTATCTGCATTGAATACATCTACACCTTTGCTGTCATAAAACCTGGTAGTATCTTTGTCACTGTTAGTTCTTTTGTGTGCATAATCTAATCCTTGTCCACCAGAGAAATCGTTACGAGAAAATATCTGTCCAATGTTAGTGGTTATATCTTCTGGGTTTGTTCTTAAATCTATTTGTTGGTTAGGAAATTCTGCTGTTCTTATTGTTAAAGGTCTGTCTGTAGATACAGCAGTTCTAAATAATAAATTATCTAATCTAAACCCATAACCTTTTCTTTGTGGGTTTGCTACATCTGCAGTAGTAGGTACTCTAGGCACTTGGATATACCACGCTGTTTAAACTAACTGGCTCTGGGTATCGTGCTCTTAAGTCCTTTCTTGCTTGTTGTATAAGAACTTGTTGATACTGTAGCAAAGAGTTCCGTATGTTAGTAGAAGAACCTACTTGATATACATTAGCTTGTATTGCATCACTAATATATTCTGTTGTAGCAGATGGTATGTCTTTACCAGAAATCATCTGTGCTGCGACACCTGCCATAATGATAGGTTCGTACTCTGTTTCTAATCCTATTTCTGCTAAGGTGTTAGTTTCTAAAGATACTTCTCCAAACTTCTTTTTAAAAGTACAATGCACATTTACACCACTACTTATACCAGAAAATTGTACTACTTTACCTGTACTTGTTACAGTTGTTGGCACATCAATAAGTTCTATTGACACACCTCTAAACTGTACAGAGGTTTGGTCTCCAGATATAGATGTGTATTGTGATACAGCTTTTAGTGGTGCAACAATTCTATTGTCATCACTACCTGTAAGTGCAACATATCCTGTACCAGAAGATATTGTCTGTGTCTCTACTGCGAACAGCGTAGGATATAAATTTTCTATTTGGTCTTTGACTGCATTAAAAACATTAACTCTTATGAATGGTGGATTAATTTTTATTAAGTCACCTTCTGCGTGTGTACTAGCTGTAGTTCCTCTAGCACCTCTCTTAACAGTTAAGGTTTCATCTGCTGTATTCAAAGATACAATCAACATAAGCTCTAGATTTATTTCTATAAACGCTCCTGCTCCCATTGCATCTTCTTCTTCTGTAGTTAAGTAGTCAGCTTCATACGAAACAGTTGTTGTAGTTGTATCTGTTATTGCTTGTCTTGCTATGCTAAATGATTGTATGTCATCATTGGGTTCTAGGTACTCTCTATAAACTCTGTCTACTAAATCTTTAATGGTTGTGCTCATGATTATATAAATTCTAGCAGAACTTAGGACAGTGTGGTGGCACTGTCCATAAGTCCTAATCAAATTATCTTTTAGATAACTCCTGTAATAACGCCATGGTATTCTGCAGGACCTTTGTCCAAGCCGATTTCCATGTAAACACGCTTTGATATTGCTGCTGCATCATCATTGTCTGTATCCTCTACGAATACTGCACCCTTACCTGGGATGTTTAAGAAACAAACATCAAGGTAGGATAAGTCAAGGACGAATGCTTTAGAAGCTGGAACGAACTCGTTCACAACTAATCCAATGTTACCAAATGGTGTGATGATACTATCAATATCAACACCAGCGACATTTCTGTCTCTTGGTAATACTGCCATTTGAGCATTTCCAGAAGCTGCTAGTCCTTGGTTTAAGTCAAGGATAGAGCCTGGTCTTGCAAAAAGAACAGGGTTCTGCATTGGTGCACCATTATCGTACATTGCTTTTAGTATTTCAGCGACTGCATCAAAATCTAATGCTGTATCTGCTGACGATACTTGGTTATCAAATGTTGATGAACCATTACCAGATGCTACCCATTCGTCAATGCCTCGCATTTCTCTTGGGTTGCCGTCTGTGCCATCATTGAAAGTAGCATTGAAAAATTCGTACTCAACTTCTCTTGCGATTTTGCTAAGTAGTTCTTCAACTTGAAATGCCATTTCATCATTGACTGGGTTTGAGCCTTCAAAAGCTGCTGTTCCACTTTCCATAGCTTGAGAGTTCAGATAGCCTGTTGAGCCCAAAGCTGAATAGGTGAGTTTAACACCTTGGTTCCAGATTTGAACACAGTCTATTGCAGAACTTCTGCTTCTACCAAAGTAAGCAGGTGTTCCACCTTCGGCAACTGCTGTGTAAGAGTTGACTGTAGGTGTATCTACTTTTTGGGTTTGGAAAACAGGAGCATTAAGAAGTTTACCACCTGTTAATCCACCGACCATGGATAGTAAAGGGGTCCTTCTAGCACCAACTTTAAAAAGTTCGCCAGTAAAATTGTTAATCTCTGCTACAGAGATTGGGTCTGGTGAGCCTATAGCTGCCATTTTATTCTCCTAATAAATTTTGTCTAGGAGCTTTTCTCCTAAACTATTTTTTGTCCAGCTCATTAAGAGCTGCCATTTTGGAAGCAATACTGTCTCTTACTCTGCCAGTTTGTTGTGCTTGGGCAATTTGTTCTTGAGCAGAAGGAACTGCGTTAATGGTTTGTGCTGTTTGCTGTAAGGCATCCAGTCTATTTTGACCTTCGTTAACTGTATTACGAATACTGTCTTGTTGTCCACTAACAACATCTTCTCCAAACTCCTCATTGATAAATGTTTTTAAAGCATTAATCTCTAAGTCGCCTTCGTACATCAAATCGGCAGCTTTACCAACGCCTTTAGTTCTGTCTAATCCAACTTGTTGAAACAAATTATCTCTTTCTTGGACTTGGTACTTTACCAGTTCCTCTTTAAGAGTTTTGTTTTCTTCTCGAATTGCTTTCCAATTCTTGTCTTCTCCAACTGAACTATCAGTATCGTTAATATCTTCTGACATTTGCTGTCTCCTATCTATAAATAATATTTTTACAAGAGCCATCTATGTAATGCTCTGTTATTAACTACTTATTTTTTATTTTCCGTGTCTTGTTAGTAGGCATCAAGACAGTGTTCGTATATCTCCAGGTCAAGTTTAACCCCCAGACCTAGGTATAGGGTCGTAATCAGTATACCACAATATGTAGTGGTGCAAGTTATTGTTCAGTTAAACCTGTAACTGCACCTTCTCTAGTGGTTGCTGCACCTACTTGTGCAGAGCTTAATGATTGTTGTTGAGCAACAAGTTTGCCTATTCGTTCTTGTTGTTGTGCTATACCAAGTTGTGTAGCTTCTACTATATCTTGTGCTGAAACGCCTCTTTGTTGTGCTGCTCCTAGTTCAGTAAGAGTTGGTGCTACTTGGAAACCTGCTCTAGCTTGTGCTGCCGTAAGTCCTGCTTGTCTTAATTCTTCTGCTGCTTCAAGACTTATATCTGTACCAGCAAGTAATGCTTCTGCACCTATCTGTGCTCTAGCTATGTTTTGTGATACTATCTCACCAGCATTTATAGCACCAGATGCTAGACCTGCACTAATGTTAGGGTCAATAGCACTAGCAACTATCTCTGCATCAGTTAATGTTTTGCCAAAGTTTCTTTGATAAAACTCTTTAACTTGTGGTATTGCTGTAACTACTTGTGAATACAAAGCATTTATTCTATTACCAAACTCTTGGTTACTAACAACATTAGTTACTAATGTCTCTACTCTTTCATTAGTAAGTATTAGTTCAGCATTTAATCCAATGCTTTCTATCTTTCTTTTGTAAGCATCTACTAAGTTTAAGTACTCTTGTTCTGTATATTTAACAGATATACCATCTGGGTTTACATTGCCAGGAAAGTAATTCTTGTATTGTTGTGACTGTCTCATAATAATCACAGCTTCATTAGCATCTTGGTTTGTATCTATAAAAGCCTGTACATAAATATCAAGCAACTCATCTGGAAACTCCTGTCCAAACTTTAGCTTTACATCTGATAATAATTTTTGTTTTGCTGTTGCTGTTAATGCCATTATGTTGCTATCCCTCTAACTACTGGTGCTGCAATACCTTCTACGATACCATCAGTTACCTTATCAAACATAGTTTGATTATCATTGTTTAAACCATACTCTGTAAGAATAGTATTTATTTTTTCTTGGTCATTAGCTTTTAATATATTTAACCACTCTGCTGATGTTTCATCCATTCTCTCTCCTAGATACTGGTAAGAATAGTTACGCCAAGGTGAAGCTATGTCTTCGTATGTTAAGTTCTCCTCGTACAAATCAGTAGTGAATAATGCTTTCCTAATGTTTTTAAGTTTGTCTTCTATCATAGCTATACCTACTGCTTCGCTCTCTGCGTTCCTAAGTATTCCTGCATACTCATCTAGGTTGGCATTCTCAAACTCTGCAAAGTTAGGTCCTAACCATTTCTGTGCTAGAGATTTTACTTGTGCATATCCAGCCTGTGTAGTTTCTACTGGTAACTCTTGTGTTCCTTCTAGCCAACTTATTAATTGATTGTCTCTATCAATACCTGCTAGTGGGTCACCTAAACCTTGGGCTTGTCTAGCCCATGTTAGTTCTGTCCAGTTTCCTGTTGTAAGCTGTGTTGCAAAAAATTCTACTAAACTATCTCCATCTGCATTAACAACTTCATCAGCATTTGATACACCATTTTGTCTAAGTATCTCTGCTGCTCTAATTCTGTTGTTATCTAAAAATGATTTAGCATCTGCTGGTAAATTATCTATGTCTTGACCTTGTGAAGTAAGTAACCAATCTCTTTGTTCTTGTGTATGTGTTTGCCACCACTCTGTGCCTTGCCATTCATAATCAGCTATAGGTCTATCTTCTACAATACCTTCTAGCCACAATGAATACAGCTCATCTGTTTCCATCCAAGGCTGTACTTTTTTTACCTTAGCAAAGTTATCTACCATAGCGTCAAATGGATTAGACAAACCTAATTTTATGTCACCATCAATTTCGTTGTATCCACCTAGCCATAGTGAGTTATTCCAATCTTCTTCGTCTTCACTAATGTTTCTAATACCTGGCATACCTGTAGTAAAGAAACCAGATAACTCGTCATCACTAGCTTTGTATCTAATAAACATATTTGTTCCTGGTATTCCAAATGTTAAATACTTTTGTCCAGTTGCATCTTGCCATATTTGTGAACCCATACGACCTAAGTCTGTAGTTGTTTCACCACCACCAACAACTGGAGGTTCAGTAGCACCACCAGTACTAGCTCCATCTGTTACTTGTCCGAGTATATCTTCTAAAGACTTATTAGATGAGAAGTCATCTTGTCCTACACCTGCAAATTCTGGTAGTTCCCATCCCCAAGAAAACCCTTCTGGTTTACCTGCTTCTGTTGATGTAGCCCATGAGCCACTATCGTATCTACCCCAGTACAATTTATCTGGTGTACCAGTAGCTGTAGGTGCAGATGTTCCTGCGTCATCCTTATCATCATCTCTTGATGCGTAAAACTTTGACAATGCTTTATTAGCATCTTGTATTGTTGCGTAATACTTAGGATTACCAGTCATAAATTCTGCGAACTCTGCACTGGTACCTTTAAAAGCACTTTGATTTCCATACATATCAAAGATTGTGTATGTGTTGTCTATATCTTTTTTATCAATCTCTTTAGACAAATCTAAACTACCAGCTCCTGGTGGTATAAAACTTGGAGTAAATGTTGCATTACTAGGTATAGATATATTTTCAATAATGGTATCTATAGATGGCTTCATTGCTTCCTGGTCTTCTTTAGGTAGCATAGATATAAGCTCATCTTTAGCTTTTTGTTTAGCTTCTTGTTGTTCTGCTAGTTTAAACAACTTATCGTCAGATGGTAAAGATTTAGCTGCTTCTGCTTTATCTCTATCAGATACTAATTTATCGTACTGTGTTCTGTTTATCTCACCTTCAATTAATTGTTTAAGTAAGTCATAATATTTAGCCATTAACTACCTGTTCCTGTGTATAAGTCTTGTGCTATTCTACCATATACATCTTCAAATAAAGCGTTATGTACCTCTTTGGTTAGCTTGTAACCAATAGAATATTTATCTGAAACATTGTCTTCTGTAAATC
>VMHT01073483.1_pt1 | contig 11837 bp, 11 predicted proteins | sample 4693611 | NCBI WGS metagenome assembly VMHT01 (sample SAMN12280063, study PRJNA550983) | marine metagenome | isolation source: seawater sampled from same location over 5 years 0.02-0.2 micron viral filtrate | place: USA: collected off the coast of southern California halfway between the port... ...
AGCAAGTCAGGTGGTCACTCTTTGAGGAACTGGGGGAATGAATTAGGCTTTCCCAAAGGTGACCACACTGACTTCTCTTGTCTGTCACAGGAGATGATTGACTACTGCATACAGGACGTAGCAGTCACTGAGGCGGTACATAAGCAGCTAGTTAAGGACATGGAGGACTTTTCTCCTGAGTCCATTAAGCTAGAGCATGACGTACAGTGGATTATTCAACAGCAGGAACGTAATGGTTGGGTTTTAGATCAACAATTATCTAATGAATTATGTGCTACGTTTAAGGAAGGCATGTATGCCATTGAGTCCGAACTACAAGAAATGTTCCCGCCCATTGTTGAAGAAAGGATTTCTGAGAAGACAGGGAAAAGACTTAAAGACAAAGTTACAGTTTTCAATGTTGGGTCCAGACAACAGGTTGCAGAACGACTTGCAACTAAGGGTGCGGTCTGGAATCAACAAACGCCGAACGGAAAGCCTGTTGTCGATGAGAAGACGCTTAGAGAGAATGAACATGTCCCGGAAGCAGCAAAAGTTCTGGAGTACCTTACTCTTCAAAAGCGATATGCACAGGTACATTCTTGGTTAGAAGCTGTTGAGGACGACGGCAGGGTCCACGGTCGCGTCATTAGCAACGGTGCAGTCACTGGACGCATGACCCACCAGAGTCCCAACATGGCTCAAGTACCTGCCAGTCATAGTCCCTACGGTACGGAATGCCGTACGTGTTGGACAGTCCCTGACGGTAAGAAACTCGTAGGTTTTGATGCTAGTGGCCTTGAGCTACGCATGTTAGCCCATTACATGGACGATAAGGAGTTTACTAATGTCCTCCTCACCGAAGATATTCATACAAGAAATCAAATGGCTGCAGGGTTGGAAACAAGACCTCAAGCAAAGACTTTCATCTACGCTTTCCTCTACGGTGCAGGAGATGCCAAAATTGGATCTATCGTTGGAGGAAGCGCAAGAGACGGTGCGGATCTTAAACATAGATTTCTACGAAATACACCTGCTCTTAACAGTTTACGAGAACGGGTTGGTAGAGCTTCTGGGAGAGGCTTTCTCAGAGGACTTGATGGAAGAAGACTTAGAGTCAGATCCGAACACGCTGCATTAAACACATTATTACAAGCTGCCGGGGCCATCGTTATGAAGAAGGCCCTTGTCATCTTGGATGAGTACGCTAGTCAATGGGACTTGGACTATAGATTTCTAGGTAACATACATGATGAGGTTCAAGCCGAAGTGGTCACTAACCAAGCAGATAAGTATGGGTGGTTGGCTGTGGAATGTTTAAAGGCTGCGGGGGTGGCCTTTGACTTACGATGTCCTCTGGACGGAGAATACAAGGTGGGTACTACATGGGCGGAGACTCATTAACGGAACAACTAAGTTTTATACCTGAAGATGATTATGAAGTAAAAGGAGATAGTAAAGTCTGCATCAAGTGTAATCGTGATTTGCCACTTTCTTTTTATTCCAAAAATTCAGGAAGGCCTTACTTGAGAAGTGAATGTAAACAATGTAATTATAGCTTACAAAAAATCAGAGATAGACTGAGAAAGAATCAATCTTATCCTGATGAAGATTACAAATGTCCTATCTGTTTAAGAGGAGCTTCAGAAGTTAAAGGACAAGGAAATCAGATAAACAGCGCATGGGCTTTAGATCATTGCCACGAAAATGATACATTTAGAGGCTGGTTGTGCCACAATTGCAATAGGTCGTTAGGCGGTTTTTATGACGATAAAGAGTTTTTACAAAGAGCGATAGACTACTTGGAGCAGTCGGAATGAAAAACATACACACGCTTATTAGCGACATCTACAAACTAGTAGAGACTAAACAAGTCCCTGATGATGTAGATATTGAAGAGTGCATTGAAGCCTTTGGTGAGGGCGTTAAGCGTCTCATGCGCCACGAGTTTACACAAAAGCGTGACGACTCAAGGAAGCTACGCATGTCCAACATAGGACGCAGTGACCGCTTTCTTTGGAACGTCTGGAATGACGTAGAAAAGATGGACGACATGCAGGGCCACACGTACGTTAAGTTTCTGTACGGCCATTTGATTGAGGAGATGTTACTTTTCCTCACACGAGCAGCAGGTCACGAGGTGACGGATGAACAGAAAAAGTGTGAAGTTAACGGTATTAGTGGCTCTATGGACTGCAAAATTGACGGCGTTGTCACTGATGTTAAAAGCGTGTCCACTTTTGGGTTTAGAAAATTCAAAGACGGAGGTCTCGCTTTTGATGACCCGTTTGGCTACGTTTCTCAAATTAAGGGATATGCAAGAGCAGAAGGCCAAACTAAGTACGGATGGTTAGCCATGGATAAGCAGAATGGTCACTTGACGTACCTCATGTATGATGATGAGGACACTCAAGCACCTGTCCATGAGAAGATCGGTTACGACATTGGTGATCGTATCAACCACATCAAAACAATGGTGGAGCAACCTGAGCCACCAAAGCATTGCTATCAGCCAAAGGAAGACGGCAAGAGCGGTAATATGAAGTTGGACACTGGTTGTTCCTACTGTTCCTATAAGAAAAACTGTTGGCCTAACGTAAGAGCCTTTGCTTATTCGTCAGGGCCACGCTATTTAGTAGAGGTATTCAATGAGCCGAAGGTCCAAGAAATCGAAATTTAGAAGCACGTTCGAAGACGATGTCAGCAAAATATTAACAGGTTTTGACTATGAACCATTCACCGTCCCCTACACCATTCAGCGCAGCTATCGTCCTGATTTTGTTCACAGCGCCTCTGGTGTTCTCGTGGAGTGTAAGGGGTACTTCAGAGACGGAGACACCAAGAAGTACACCAGCATCAGAGATAGTCTGTCAGCAGGACAAGAGCTAGTCTTCGTATTGATGCAGCCTAACAAAAAAATAAGAAAAGGTGCCAAGATGACAATGTCCCAATGGTGTGACAAGGAAGGTCTTTTGTGGTATACTATAGATACGCTACAGGAGTTAATTGACTATGTCTCTAACGCTTGAAGAGATTAAGGAAAGGCTGTTAAAAGCCTATGACCCTGACGATCTTTTAGAAGCTTTAGAGATTACTTCAGAGCAGCTTTTAGATCGTTTTGAGGACCGACTAATTAACAGGCTTGATATGTTTGAAGAGGAACTAGAGGATGAAGAAATTGAGTATAGATGATGCAACCCCTAAAGAATGGGACACAATAACGGCGCTTAATAATCTTTCAATCAGAAAGCCTAAGAGTCCAGATCCGGTAGAACAACCAGACCATTACAACAAAGGGACAATTGAGGCCATCGAAGCGATTAAAGCGTCTATGCCTGAACATGAGTTCAACGGCTATCTGAAGGGTAATGCATTGAAGTACCTCTGGCGCTATGACTACAAGGGCAAGCCCGTAGAGGACCTACGCAAGTGCCGTTGGTATATCGACAGGCTTATTAAGGAGATAAACCAGTGAAACGACTACTTCTGCTGCTTCTCCTGTCTGGATGTGTGATTGAGCCTGACACAAGAATCTGTGCTGAATACGGTTCGTACACGACTGTAAAAGAAAGGTGCATACCTATGTACGGTGCTTTGATTTGTGTAGAAGAGGAAGTAACGGAAGTGTTTTGCAAAAGATACTTCGAAGATGAAGAAAAGGAAAATTAATGGACGCATATCAACAATACATTCACAAGTCACGGTACGCTCGTTACCTGCCAGAGGAACAGCGACGGGAGACTTGGGAAGAAACAATCGACAGATACCTGAACTTTTGGATAGAGAAAGACAAACTTACTCTTGAAGAAGCTAACGGTATCTTTTCTGACATCCACAGTTTAGATGTTATGCCCTCTATGCGGGCACTTATGACTGCAGGGGAAGCTCTGGACCGTGACAATGTTGCTGGCTTCAACTGTAGCTACTTACCTATCGACCACCCTAAAGCGTTTGACGAAATGATGTACGTCTTGATGTGCGGTACAGGCGTAGGCTTCAGCGTTGAGCGTCAATACGTATCAAAGCTACCTGAAGTAGCGGAGGACTTTCATGACACCGATACCGTTATACACGTCGCCGACTCTAAAATTGGCTGGGCTAAAGCATATAGAGAACTTATTAGCCTGCTCTATTCGGGTCAGCTTCCAAAGTGGGACGTATCTGGAGTACGATCTGCAGGCGCAGCCCTTAAGACCTTCGGCGGTAGAGCATCTGGTCCAGAACCTCTTGTCGATTTGTTTAACTTCACCGTTGACGTCTTTCGGGAGGCTCATGGACGTAGGCTCTCCTCAATCGAATGTCACGATCTCTGCTGTAAGATTGCACAGATCGTCGTTGTCGGGGGAGTACGCCGAAGTGCTCTCATCAGTTTGTCTAACCTCACTGACGATAGACTCCGAAGATGCAAGTCAGGCCAGTGGTGGCAGGACAATCCACAGCGTGGCTTAGCAAACAACAGCGCATGTTACACAGAGAAGCCAGATTTTGAGGCGTTTTTAGATGAATGGAAAAGTTTATACGAGTCCCGTTCAGGAGAACGAGGTATGTTCTCTAGAATTGCAAGTCAAAAGCAAGCTGCAAAGAACGAGCGACGAGACGCTACCTATGATTTTGGAACTAATCCGTGTAGCGAAATTATCCTCCGACCCTATCAGTTCTGTAATCTATCGGAAGTTGTTGTCAGGGCAACCGATACGTTGTCAGACCTCAAACGAAAAGTACGTACTGCGACTATCCTTGGAACTTTACAGGCTACCTTGACAGACTTCCGTTACCTACGTAAGGTGTGGAAGAACAACACTGAGGAAGAAGCACTGCTTGGTGTTAGCTTGACAGGCATCATGGATCATCCGACGTTGTCGGGAAGGAGAGATAAAGGTGTCCTCAAAACATGGCTTACTGAGTTACGTGAAGAGGCTATCGGAACGAATAAATTATGGGCTGACCGACTGGCTATTAATACTAGTTGCGCTATCACCGCCGTTAAGCCTTCTGGTACTGTTAGTCAACTGGTGGATTCTGCTAGCGGTATCCATCCACGATACGCACACCAGTACATCAGACGAGTACGAGCAGATGCAAGAGACCCACTGTGTCAAGTACTGGAAGCAGCAGGAATACCCGTAGAGGACGACGTAATGTCTCCTAGTACTAAGGTATTCTCCTTCCCAATAAAGTCTCCTGAGGGCGCTGTGGTGGCGTCTGAGATGGGAGCAATGGAACAACTTGAGCTATGGGAGATTTATCAGGACTATTGGTGTGAACACAAGCCCTCCATGACGTGTTACTACCGTGATAATGAGTTCCTTGAGGTAGGTCAGTGGTTGTACAACAAGTTCGATAAGATTAGTGGAGTATCGTTCCTCCCTTATTCCGAACACACGTACCAACAAGCGCCCTATGAACCCATAGACTTAGAGACCTATGAGAAGCTGAAGGAGGAATTCCCAGAGACGATTGACTGGAACATCTCTGAGAACTCTGACATGACGGAAGGGTCTCAACAGTTAGCCTGTACCGGGAATAACTGTGAGTTGTAACTTAGGGGCTTCGGCCCCTTTTTTATTTAAGGAACTTATCAAACAGACCTTTCTTTTTGGGCTTAGATTCCCTAAGAGGCATACGAAGACCTAACTCTTTTTGTTTCTCAGGGGTCATAAACTCTCTAATAACATTGTTAGCTTTTTCTATCCTGTTTAATTTACTACGTAAATGAGAAGGCATTTTACTTTCGTCACCTTCTGCATCCACGTAAGCGTCAATAGCGTCCAGTAAAAAATGCTCCCCTGCTGTTTTCTGCATTTGTCTAAAAATTAGAGAAGAGTCCTTATCTCCTTTTTTATCTGCAAATTTAGCAAGGTCCTCTAGAGGTAGTTTGTTGGCTCCTCTATGATAGAACTCGTGCATGATCGTTGTATCGGGCCTGTTTATTACACCTAACCTTTCTGAGTCTATAACGTCTTGATAATACACTTCGTCAGCTACAGGAGTGCCCATAGGAAAAAGACTTCTAGACTGCATTACTTTATTAGCGGAAACGTCGTACTCTGGCGGAGTATAGAAACCTGCAACTCTTCTACCACCTCTTTGGTACGCAGGAGCCTGCCCTCTTCTAGCCATTTCTGAAGTTTGTTGTCCAAACTGACGCGGTGTAGTAACGTCACCTTTAGTGGGGTAATCACCAGAATAGCCAAAGCCAGCAATTAGTCCGTACTTACCACCCGGACGTGCTTCAGCAGGGACACGATTAAATACGTCCATCATCAACTCATAGTCCATAAGTTTCTGTGACTTTTGTTTACCGTTCATTTTCTTGCTCCTGCTGACGTCTTTGTTCCTCTTTGTAAATCCTTTGAATCTCTTGTCCAGCACGTATGCCTGATCTACGGAAGAAAGTCTCGAGCTGTCCTAATTGACGTGCTTCTGTAGCCTTGTCAACAGCACCTTTGGACTGTAAACGTAGTATCGACTGTAAATACTCAGGATCTGAAGCAGCCCTAGTTAAAACGGCTCTGCTTTGGGCTGCGGGTAGACTATCAAATACTCTAGTAAAAACCCTAGATAAAGTACTTGCAAATTGTAATGCTGCAGGACCTGAAGGACCTACTTGGCTTGCTGTTTGTACACCAAGGAATCTAGCCATAATTTGAACGGGCGCAGTAGATCTAGCTACTTCCTCAGCACTTAAGGACTTACCACTAGTAGTCATCTTTCTAGCAGCAAGGGTACTTACTTTGTCCAAATTAGACAGCGCCTTTCGTTGTTCCGGTGTCAACACGTCGGTAAAAGCTGTAGCTAGATGTTTGTCACCCCTTAAAATTTTAGCTAAGGATGCAGTTTCTCCGGGTATGTCCCTAGCGGCGACAGTAGGAATTAGTCTATCTACTATTTCTCTAACATAGATAGTTTGTAACCCTTGTTGTACACCTTCCTCAGCAGCAACAGCATTAACATTCTTTAAGTCTGCTCTGTTAAGTTTTCTAAGCGTTGCTATTACATTGTCAGGGTCTGCACCAAGTAAGGCTGAAACACCTACAATGTCTTCGTCTGTTTTAGTACTTAGACGGCCTTCTAAACCAGCCCTACGTTCAGCTAAAGTATTAATCTCTAAGTCTAGTTGTTCAAGATTCCTAGACAAATGAGGGAATTTTCTTAAGGTAGGTCCGTATGTTTCAAAGAATTTCTTCCTTGCTTTTGGTGTGTCCGCTACAGAAAACTTAAGTATCAAAGCTTCTTCAATAGGTCCTCTTAGTCCTTTTGCAGGAGGAATACCTTCAAGTCCTTGTTGCTCTGCTTCAAGTGCCCTACGTACTTGACCTATGTTTGCTCCGGGGACTACTATAGTGTTTAGTGCGGACTCAGGATCAATCCTACGGTCACCTTGAGCGTCTAAGTTTAGGTACTTACCTAGCTTACCTCTGTTGTAGTTTTGATTAATTGTACGAGTAACTTCAGCGGCTGCGCGGTAGGATTCCGCGTTAGGTCCTGAATCAATAAAGTCTCCAATGAGGTCGTCAAGTCTGGACAAAGCAGAAACAGTTTCTTTATCACCGTTCTTTACAGCATCTCTCTTTGCACTTAGTAAACGAGACCTATAACGCTGTAAAGCTTCAAATGTTTCTCTAGCGTCTGGAGCTTTTTTAAAAGTACCATCATCTTGCTTAATCTGCTTACCAAAACGCATGATTTCATCGTCACCAAACATTCCAGCAAAGCTTTTGTCGCTGTAGCCCTCACGTAACATTTGGTTTCTTAAGCGCAAACCCATTAGTCTAAAGCGCTTGGCGTCCATTTGTACGTGCTTGTCTACAGTGGACCACATTCTTGCTTCGTAGTCCTTAGCTCTTTTGTAGCTTCTTTCTAAAGCGTCAGCAAAGTCTACACTTAGCTGGTCCATAGTAACCGGAGAACCGTCTCTTCTAGGCACGACAGACGCTTCTAGTTTATCTGCTTGATTCCTAGCTAAGTCAATTTCACTTTCTAGTCTACGTATCCAGTCATTAGTTCTTGCATTCAGAGTAGATAAAAATGTTGTTGTGTCCCCTGCAGCAGCTTCCTCTAGACCTTCTAAAATAGATTCAGATACTTGATCCTGATTACGACCAAGGATGTTGTGTATGTTTGCGTCGTTTCTAGCAGCACTTTGGAACACACGCATAACGCCGGGATCTTCTGCTAATCTAGCAGCGTCTACTTGAACTCCCGGAGGTAGTGCCGACTCAACAATAAGAGAATTGGTGCTTATGTTTTCTATGGCCTGTCCTACGTCTTGAGCCTCCTCAGAAAACACCTTGCCTACACGAAGTTCTGCACCTGATCTTGTGAACTGCCTAAGTTGTTCACCTATAAAACGACTACCTGTTAAAGCCGCCGAAGGTACAACGCCTCCAGCAAGGGACGCTCCCATTTCTCCAATAGGACCTGCTCCTGCTTCTCTAGCAAAAGCAGCAGGAACACCAGCACCTGTTGACACTGCAGTTTCCAGACCCACAGCACCGGGAGCGGTCGCCATTCGAGCCATGGACTCTGTGACGGTGTCAGGAGCACCTGTAGGCATTCTACCCGCTAAGTACCTTTGTCCTAATTCTCTAGCTGCAGCACCGTATCCAAAGCCTCCACCAGCGTACTCAGCCGCTGTTTGAACTCTACGTTCAGTAGGGCTGTCTACATAAGGAGATTCTGTTAAAGGTAAACCAAATACTTTTGTTGATAAACGATCAAGGGCCTGACTAGGCGTACCCCCTGTAGGTAAGTCAAACGCCTGTAGTCCAGCATTGACCACATCAAAAGGTAAATCCGCAAACGACAGAACTCCCCTGTTAACACCGGAAGCTATGGCGTTTGCTAGTCCTGCAAGGTCTGTCTTTTTAGCACGAAGTTCTTCTATCTCAGGCTTTTCTTCAAGCGGTTGTCCTGACAATCCTCTGTACTCTGCAGCAAGAACAGCCAAATCATCTATCATTTGCTGTTTTTTTACAGGGTCTGTTTCAGCTTGAATCATAGAGTCAAGACGTTGTATCCCATTCTCTAAGTCTTTTTTAGTAGCCATGTTTTGTCCTGTTAGAAATTATACTTACTAAGGATTGAATCCGTTGTTCCTGCTGTAGCGCTAACGTCGTTACTTAAAAGAGGGTCAGTGTATTTTTTAACTACTTTTTTCATACTTCCCGGTCTATCACTCCTAAGTAAATCATAGTCTTCGTCGGTCAGTGTTATATTGCCAGCTTCTAAGGCTTCAACTCTGGCGTCTGCAGGAGTTATTTCTCCAGCCGTTAATTTAGCATTAATGTTTGTTAAAGCCGCTGCAGCAATAAGCTTGTGAACCATCGATTTAGCAGATCCAAAATCCTTAAAGGTAATGTTTACCATGTCAGTATATCTTTGAATCTCGTTTTGTTGAACAGCAGCGCCCGAAGTAAAACGAACCAAAGCTTCTCTAACGTAGTTTCGATAACCGTCTAAAGCTTCAGTAGCGTCTGTACTTAAAGGAGAAACAGCAGAAAGTAAAACGTCTCCTTGTAAATTACCAAATGTGTCTAGTTCATTGATAAAACGATTTGTTGCTCCAGCAGCAAAACCTAAGAAAGTTGTTGATCGGTTTTCTGCCCTAAACTTAGGTATTGAACCTTCAGCAGTAACTTTAGGTGCTGCTATTAAACCCAGTTCACTAGGTAAAGCCCATCTACCGTCTTTAAAGACTTTAGCGCCTTTTGTAGCCAGCATGAAAATTTCGCCTGTTTCAGCGTTTTGATAACTTTCGTTTTTAGAGTCTTCCCCTCTCATAGCAGCCAAAGCTTTTAAAGGTTGGTCTTTATAAAAACCGTCTTGTATGTCGTCAATAATTTCTTGAGGGGCGTTATAAGATTTGGCACGATTAGCCATAGCTGTTGCCGTTACTCTTTCACCTGCTTTTTCTAAAGCTTGTGTTGTTTGATATTCCGTTATGGATCTTACAAGCTCTTGTAAACCTTCTGCATCATCAGAAAAAACATTAATTAAGTCTTCATTTACTTCAAGACTTCTTGCAGCTTCACTGGCTTCGTTAAAAGCTTCGTTTTCTTGTTGAATTCTAAACTCTTCAGCTAGTACTGTTTTTCTCATTTCTTCTAGTTGCGGAGCAGTTGCAAATTGAGCAGCTTCGGCTATCTGCTCTAGACCCGGAATATCCCCCGCCCTTTGAATAATATTGTCTCTTAACAAATTTAAATTAGATAAGGCTGCATTTTCCGTAGCCAGTGTTCTAGACGCTTGGGACGCTTGGAGAGCTTCAGGTAATTTTCCTTGACTTTTAAAATAATTAGACAAGTTAGACAAACCTTCGGGTGTGCCTAAGTCTAAATTACTTAACATGCGGCTTTCTTCTCTTTTTCTAGGTAAAGCCCCTAATTGCTGGGCAGCCGTAAGCATTCCTTGCTGATACGAAGGCTGCAAAAGACCCTGTAAAAATTGTGTTGAAAACTTAGCCATTTGTAGCCTCCAATTAACCGAAGATGCCGAACAAGCCGCCACCAGACGGATCAAGTCCTATTACGTCGTCTAGGAACTCAGACATAGACTTACCAGTGCCTAGGACACCACCCCCGCCTCCGCCGCTTCCACCGCTACCGCCTCCGGTTGTTCCTCCACCAGCGCTTACGTACGTGGGTTGCAACGCTTGCTGCAACAAACCTGTACCGATCTGACCCATGAGGTTAGCTTGACCGATACCTGAGGACAGGAGGGCCTCAATACCGCTCATTTCAGCTTCACCGAACATACCAGCGCCCGACAACTGTCCTCGTTGGGCTAGTTGAGCAGTAGTCATAGCAGGCTGTACTGCGGCAGTCAACTGTGCCTGAGGTACGTAACCAGCGGACAGGAATTGACCACCAAGTTGTGCCTGCTGCGCCTGCTCTGCTTGCGCCTGTTGCATTGCAGTCAACATAGCTCTGTTACGGGCTTCTTCCTGTGCCGTAGCCATAGCCAGCATTTCAGGAGTAGCGCCACCATAGGCAGCAGAACTAACCCCAAGGCGTCCCTGTGCTGCCAAACGCTCTTCCAAAGCCAACCGCTGACGTTCCTCTTCAGGACGCATAGCTGCTCTCATGCGTTCAAACACGGCCTGCTCACGGGCGTCCATAGGCTGTTGGGCCTGACCGTAGAACTGACCAGCGCCGCCCAAAAGCTGCTGCTGTAGTGCTGCTTCTTCTGGAGACACGGTCATCGTAGTCCCACCTTCAGGACCGACACCCATCATACCACCAGTAGAAGTAGTCACAGTGAATGGCTTAAACTCTGTCTGCTCTAGGCCCTGACGTGCGATCTGAGACGCCTCACGTCTAGCCCTTTCGCCTACGTCACCCAGACGTTGGTACGCCTGTTGTGCAAGTAGAGCACCTGCACCAGTACCTAAAGCCTGTTGACCGCCAGTGCTGCCTAAGAAACCACCAATGCCGCCTAGTATACCACCTAGGGTATCCGCAATAGTGTTATTAGATTGCTGAAATATATTAGGCGATGTAGCACCTGCGCTTAATATCCTAGGGTCTATTCCAATATTGTAAGGATCAGGGTTTGCAACAACACCGCCTGAGCCTGTACTAAGAGCGTCACCATAGTCACCAATATTGTATGGATCGTTAATTGTAGCAACCATTGCTATCTCCCGTTAAAGTAACTTACCTATCAAAGCCATTACGTTAATCTCCTGAAGTGACAGTGGTGAGCCATCTATCTCTGACTCTAGACCTACCTGTACACTTGTTCCATATCCGGTGGTGTTGAGGCTACGCTGGTTTGTTAGCTGACCACCTGTAAATTCTACTGTTGTATACTCACTTTCACCGTAGAACCCAGTTATCTGCGTACCTACCGTAAAC
>VMHT01139728.1_pt1 | contig 11837 bp, 9 predicted proteins | sample 4693611 | NCBI WGS metagenome assembly VMHT01 (sample SAMN12280063, study PRJNA550983) | marine metagenome | isolation source: seawater sampled from same location over 5 years 0.02-0.2 micron viral filtrate | place: USA: collected off the coast of southern California halfway between the port... ...
ATTCAATCTCCATCGATGGAGTACGAGTTGTTGTTATGGAAGTTGAAGGTAACCTCAAACAACTGACATCAATGTTGCAAGAGTTGACTAGAGATTCTAATAATCCCACGTTAGCTATACTCGGATCAAAGGAAGGTGGTGGTAAACTGATGGTTGCTTGCACAGAAAATTCTGTAGCTTCTGAACGTTACAATGCAGTTGACATTCTCCGATCCATAATTCCCCACATCAAAGGAGGGGGAGGCGGGAGGCCGACCATGGCACAAGGTGGCGGATCAGATTCTAGCGGACTTGATGCAGCTCTTCAAGCAGGAAAAGATCTCCTTCAATCCTGAAGTGATTCTAGGGCGATTCGATCGAATTCCGAGACGGCGTTGGAAATAGCCTCATCTAAAGAAAACCAAGCGGCATCTGCAATTTCTCCTTCTTTCAGTTTGAGTTCTGAAATTGAACCGTTCCATTGGCCACAATATGTGAAACTCACGAATGAAACACCATCTCTGAAGAAAGAACGTTGAGTAATAACAGGTGTTCGGTCATCTAGTTCGATTGTAATGCCTAATTCTTCTTCAGTTTCTCGTATGCAACCTTGAGCAGGTTCTTCGCTATGGTTCATATATCCACCTGGGAGACTCCAGTGTCCTCTGAAGAATCCTCGTTCTACTTTGGCCATGAGAATTTGTTGCTGTTCGTTTCGAATCATGACCTTTGAAACCAACCGATGAATCGATCGATACACTGCTTCTCGAGCAACAGGATGTACTGCTCCATCCGAGACAATTTTGTCTTTCCAAGTCCAGTGTTCTGGCCAATCGATGAGTGGATTGCCGTGAATCACTTTGTATGTGCTTCCTAAAAACTTGACATCTGTTTGTCGTTCTTCCTGAAATTCAATACCCATTGACTGAACCTCATCAACTGTAGGGAATCGCAATGAGGAGTGGTCCTCGTTGCGACCCATAACGCATTCTTTCGGGCCATTGCCTTTTGCATCAACCAACAGAAGCTTTCCATCGTGTTCGAGATAAACAACGGTCGGCGGGTGCATGTGTTGCTCTCGATGCTTGTCCCTCATGAAGCCTCGTCTCTTGGAATGAGTTGAAGTAGGACTTCGTCATCGTCGATTCATGCAAGTTGAAGACATCCGACCTGAAGGCTGGGCTTGTACCTATCTCGTCTCAAACGATGGAAAAGCAGTACTCATCGACCCTGTTTGGGACTACATCTCACATTATGAAACCGTCCTTCAGAATCAAGAACTTGAACTGGTCGCATGTATGGCAACACACACGCATGCAGATCACATTACTGCATGCTTCACGCTTTCACAGCACTATGATATTCCATTTTACATGTGGAAGGATACAGCGTCTCTGGGTGTGACAGATTATGTTGATGAGGCTACTGTGTTGACAATTGCTGGTGTTGAATACACGTTTCGACATGTCCCCGGTCACACGCAGGATTCAGTTATCATTTCCATTCCAGGGCACATCTTTACCGGTGATTTCTTGTTCAACGGGTCTGCTGGAGTCGGCAGGGATGATTTACCAAGTGGTCGTTTAGAGGAGCACTGGGAATCGATTCAAGGACTCTCAAGTTTATCCGATGATGTACTGGTATGCAGTGGGCATGAGCCTCCTGGCACAGAATTACAGACTCTTGGCTGGAATCGCATCAACAATCCGATTCTGAATATGAACTCTTACGAGGAATTTGTGGTATGGCAGAACGCCACAGCTGAGCAACTTGGTTCGGTATCAAAAATAAAAACAGCACTCCCCGCAAATCTCTTCGCTGAAATTCCAGACCACATTCCTTGGATGTCACAATAAGTGCAAACACCTTTGAAGTGGGTTCTCGTCGATTATTCATGGGCAAATTAGAACGTAAGAAAATCAAGCTGGTTTTTTTCCTTCAACTGATGTTTTTGCTTTCCTTAACGACTCCAATGGTCCAAGGAACCAATCCATACGGTAACCTTGACAAGATGGACGATGCACTTGAATCTGCACTACAAACTGCCGGCGATTTCGAAACCTCTTTTGAGGTTATATTCCAATTGAATTCGCCGGTATCTGATGATGATATCAACTTCATGAAAAATGCTGGTGCTACATACTTGGATGATGCGAAATTAATCGATGGAGGTCTCATCGATGCATCATCTGATGTCATTCGAAAACTTTCTACATGGGATCGAATCGAGTATCTCGAGCTGAATCGAGAATTGGAATTCTTCTATCTTCCGACCGAATGGGGCGGAGATCCAACAGATCCGTCAGTCTTGATGCATGAAACAACACATGTTGTCCGAGCCACTGACGCTTGGCATCGAGCCATTATCGATGTGAATGGCAACGTGGAATTTGATATTGATAACGCATTCACAGAGTGGGATGGCGATGGAACTGCTATCGTCGATCTTGATACTGGTGTTGATGCAGGTCATCCGGATTTTGATTACCTCGAACCTTGGACAGGAGAGAAGGTAATCTATTCAGCAAAATGGAATGGTGTATGGACTGAAACTCGCAACTCTGACACTTCATCAGGTCACGGTACTCACGTAGGTGGCACGATTGCAGGCAACGGAGATGCATCATCTGGACGTCGTGCAGGAGTTGCGAAAGGAGGACAATTGGTCGCTCTAGGCACTGGAGACGGTGCATCGATTTTTGCAGCAGAACAAGGACTTGAATGGACCTATGAACATTCCATACCTTCTCAGAACCCTTACCATATTCGAGTTGTGTCGAATTCGTGGGGTACAGACGGAGATTATGACCCGAATGGCGCCATAGCAACCATCACAGATATGCTCACATTCGATAACGGTGTTGCCGTAATTTTTGCAGCATCAAACTCTGGTGGCTCAGGTGGAGGTGGTGAATGCAGTGGCGACTTGCGAACCAACGTCTATGCAAACACTCCTTCTGCAATTTCAGTTGCCGCATTAACTCATGATGGTACTCAAGTTACATCATTTTCATCTCGTGGATGCATGACGCAACAACACACCTGGCCTGATGTCGGGGCTCCTGGTCGTGACATCTGGGCTACTGCTCCACGAGGCACTGCCATTGATGCAAGTACTCGAACTCAAGGTGACTTGTATTACATGGCCATCTCAGGTACTTCGATGGCTACACCTCACGTTGGTGGTATGGCTGGCGTGATCCTCGATATTGCACCGTCTCTAGGTGTAGCGGATTATCATCGTGAAGACCACGATCAGGGTGACAGTCTTGTTGGAGGAGAAGGTACTGCTTCCTATGGACAATTTGACGATTGGGATACAGCCAACTATTCCCGAGTTCATGAACTTGAACTCATTCTCGAACTTACTGCCCGTTACGAGGGAATGGAAAACGCATGTGAAGACGGAAACGATGAAGATTCATGCAACGATATTCCTGCAGAATGTTATCGCTCAGCAACAGGTGAATGTCATGATTGGCGAGTCGGACATGGACTGACAGATGTCGATGCTGCAATGGCATTGGCAAGAACACTTCAATTGATGAGAGATCAAGACGGTGATGGTTTTGTTGATCATCCAGAGTATACCGTATGGGATGCATGGGCAATATACGAATCCATGATGGTTGAATCTTCGATTGCTGTTAACACAGACCGTGTGAGCCATAGTTGGAAAGGAGATTGGAATCATTTCAACAATGGTGCAAATGGTGCAGTTTACTACACTGAAGACTCCCATTATGTTTGGATTCCAAATGGAACAACTCAGCTTGAAGCTCGATTTGTTCCGACAGAATTTGATCTAGATACTGCTCAAGGCGGAGCATTACAACTGGAAATCGACCTCGGCGAAGATGGTAGCAATGACGCTCAAGGCTCGTGTAGTCGTGTGTCGGATGCATGGATTTGTGACCTTGATGTCGATTCTTCTCATTGGAATTCCTGGGCTCACTTCGATGTGACAGGTCAAGCGTTCACTTTCTTTGGAATCATTAATGATCCTGAATTCTTTGAATCGAGAATTCCATACACTGTTGATGTAACCTTGACCCTTGATTTGAGTCAACCGGTTGATATCTCTATCGAGCAACGACCGGATTTCTATTCAGACCTCGACCCTGCATTGCCTTCAGATGCTTATGATTCGGATTATGATGGAATGCTAACCTTCACCCGCCCGGTCTATGATCAACAGGCTGTAGTCGCTCTGATCATGCCTAAGGAGACGATGTCCGATGATTCAGACAATGGATTCTTTTCAGCCCTTGGAAATCTATTCACAGATTACTTTGGTGCTGCTAGTTTCTTCTTCTTGTTTGTTCTATTCTGTGCACTTGGAATCGGGTACATGGTTCGCTCCTCGCGAATTGATGAACCAAAGGTGTTGATTTCTTCATCGGTTGATGCTGAATTGCTCGAAGATTAGAGAGGGTTTTGTGGCGCTTCTTTCGGAGTGCTACTTGGCATCGAGTCAAGATCTTCGAAGGTTAATTGTCCAGTATGTATCTCTTCAATTTCCTGTAATCGTTCCGCCATTGGCTTTCGAACAATAAACTCGATACGACCCTTGCTTCGGGTCAAATCGTATGACAGGGGGTCGAGTGTTTCAATAACTTGCTGTTCGAATGAACGTTGAACCTTTCTCCCCCTCCATGATGAGTACCCCCATTGATAGGCTATTCCTACAATTGCGGCACCGTAGAGGATTGCAAGGAAGGTTGTTGCAAACAAAGCTGCATTCCCTCCTCTCGCCTCTTCAAGTACATCTCTTCCCAAGAGGAAAATTAACCCAACACCAACCAATGGTTTGAGGAGTGATTCTACCCACTGGTCGATTGGAATTAATCGTCCTTTCGAAGGATCGACAAAAACCAAATCGGTTTCAAACGCTGTTGATAGAACGCCTACAAGTGCCAGTAAGCCAATATAGAGGAGCGACGACAGAACTACTTCTGTTCCAAAGTTGTCCAACTTGAAAATCCAATGGACGATCAAATAAGCAAACAATCCGAGGAAGACTCCACGTGGAACTTTGTGAAAATGCTCAATATGCTGTGAAAATTCGGTGTAATTGCGTTCCTTGGCAGGACTTCCTCGATGTGCCTGTGGGATGTGAATGATTTGCCAATGCATCGTACGCTCTATGAAGCTCATTATTTTGATAAGAATACGTTGGCGAATCAGAAGGAATTCAACTAAAAGAATCACTGGAAGCCCTACGAGCATTACAGGTAGCGCTACAATGAAGGCCAATGGGAAGATGATCAGTGCCGGCAAAATCAAGAAGTGGGAAATTGAGAGTGGATTGAGGATATCTGCTTCAAGCAATCGTTGACGTGATGGTGTGATTCGAAGACTTCGAGCAACGTCATTGAGAGAGTTTCGGTAGCTCTCCAATTGCCTTCCAGAATCAATGATTTGGCGTACTGTAGTTTTGTATTCCGATTCTTCGTGACTCCCCCCAATCCAAAATTGCCAAATAAATCGCAGTGGAATTGCAGTCAAAACTGGTACTGCGAGAATACCAAGAGCCCAGACAAGGGACTGAATGTCGACTTCAGTAGCCATGGGCTCACCAATTCATCCGACGTTTACCCTTCCTATCAATCCATTGTGGATTTCTGAGTGGAAACCCAATGTTCTAACACCTGTTTGTTTACCTTTGGCCATGCGAAGAGTTGCTGTTACGGACGGTATGGCTCAAGAAGCGGTAAAAAAACTCGAAAATGCGGGTTGTGAAGTAGTTCAACAATTCATTGAACACGATGACCTTGTTTCGGGGGCTCTCGGTGAATTTGGTGCAGTCATCATTCGAAGTGCCACGAAAATCACATCTGAAATGATTGATGCAAGTTTGCCTCGTCTCAAAGTTGTCGCTCGTGCTGGAGTTGGTGTCGATAACATCGATATCGAAGCAGCATCTCGTCAGAATCTTCCTGTTGTGAATGCACCTCGTGCGAGTACACAAAGTGTCGTCGAACTCACGATTGCGCACTTGCTTGGTTCACTTCGTTTCATCCCACGAGCTGATCGCTCCTTGAGGTCGGGGGAGTGGGCTAAGAAAGAGCTCAAAGGGACAGAACTCTATGGAAAGCGATTGGGACTGATTGGTTTTGGTCGTATTGCGCAAGGTGTCGCTAAAGTTGCTCAAGCCTTTGGCATGGAAGTCCATTCCTACGACCCGTATCTGCCATTGTCCGTTGCAAAAAAAGCAGATGTGACCATGCATAAGAATGTCGATAACCTCTTCAAAATGTGCACGCATATCTCAGTTCATTGCAATTTGACCGATGAAACCCACCACCTCATCAACACCACACGTATTGCCATGATGCCAGGTGTAGACCCTTACAACCTCAAGTGCGGCAATCACATTGTTAACTGCGCACGTGGGGGGATTGTTGACGAGGATGCGGCCTTAACGGCCTTGGAATCAGGCCAACTTTCTTCACTTGCTCTCGATGTCTTTGAGCATGAACCTGTTGATGCATCATCTCCTCTTCTCCAACATCAGCATTTTCATGGAACTCCTCATATCGGTGCCGCAACAATTGAAGCTCAACGCCGTGTTGGGTTAGACATTGTTGATGCTGTGCTCAGCGTTTTGGACGGTGGAATCCCTGAAACAACGGTGAATCGCAACAACCTTGGCTGACCATTTTCACTTTTCGAAAGGGGCTTTCAGAAGTCTTGCTTATCGTTTGCTGATGAACGTACATGGGCAGAACTGTACCGACATGGCGAGGCCGAGTAGAACAAGAAATTGAATCACTTGTGCCGTATAGGCGAGCGCTTTCATCGGCAGATCGAAGTCGTTTTGATGCCATGCTTCACGATGTCCGCATGCGTCGTGCAGCAGGTGGTATGTTGCCTGCACAAGAAGCCTGGAAGCCGATGCTTTTGTCGATGCTTCTTGGGGCGCAGGAGCGAATTCAAACGCTTGAGCAACAGCTTTTGATTCTTCAAGACCAACTACTTTCACTGGGTGGAGACGATGGCCGATGAATTCATTGGTTGGATTTTCGATGTACACCTTTGTTCAAAACAGCAGGACCTTCTTGTCTGGATTGTTACTGAACAAGACTCTGTCGTTTCTGTTCGTGAACCGTGGAATCCTGTAATCCATGTAGCAGGATGTGCTCCTGATTTGCAGAACTTGGTTGAATGGTTATGGCAACCAGAATTGCGTTTACGGTATGGCCTTCAATCCTACACATTTGAATCGAAGCGGACTGAATTGGGTTCGCTGGATGAAAGGCATATGCTTGCTCTTACGCTCCATTCATGTGAAACAATCCGATCGTTAGCAGAGCACATTGATGCCCGCGGTGAACATGTGCGATTCACGCTTTATTCGGTGGATCTGTTGCCTGAGCAACAATACCTTACCTCAAAACGCTTGACAATCGGCTCTCCTGTTCGTTTTAACAAGAAACAATTGTCGCTTTTAGAGACCGAAGTCGAACGGAGGGAATGGCGCTGTTGCAGGTTTGAAGTTGCTCAATCGCCGGGAATGCCATGTAACGTCATTCTTACGCCTTGCAATACATCAGGTGTTGTCATAGCGCCATCAACGAGTATTCTTCTCGAGCAAGCGAATGATGTCGTCTCTTTAGAAGAATGGTTCCATCATTTTGATCCAGATATTGTCCTGTCCATTCGAGGTAATACTGCCGGTTTCCCAACACTGCTAACCCATCTTGAAACCAAAGGATGGGCATTGCATCTTGGTCGGAATCGATCAGAATTACGTCAACTTGGTCGTACTCGGATTCTTTCATCGTATGGGCAAGTGCTTCGTAGTGATCCTCAGTACCCTCTTGAGGGACGTATTCACATCGATCTATCCGCGAGTTTCATGTTTCGAGAAGGAGGCCTAGATGGGCTGTTTGAACTCGCAAGTGTTTCAGCCACTCGGATTAGTGATGCTTCGCGAAAGTCGCCAGGTTCGGTCATCAGTGCAATACAATATCGGGTGGCTATGGAAGATGGTGTCCTTGTACCGTGGAAAAAGACTCGTCCAGAAGATACAAAATCTGCTTGGGACTTGCTTCAATCTGATCGTGGGGGGCTCTATCTCGATAGTCGACCAGGTGTTTACTCAAATGTCATTGAACTCGATTTTGCTAGCCTTTTTCCAAGTATTATTGCTACGCGTAACATCTCACCTGAAACATTGAATTGCAGTTGTTGTCAGCCGATAGCCAAGAATAAACCGTTACCGCTCCATCCGGATGAAGCGAAAAGAAGGTTTCACTTTCAACAATGGAAATCTGCAAGTCTTGTATTTCCACAACAGAGTACAACAGCGTTCCAAGTTCCTGAATTATCAACGCATACATGTGGGCGAATACATGGTTTTCTTGGTCGTGTAGTTGCGCCTCTTATTGAACGCCGACGACAACTAAAGCAACAGATTGTGGGCAAAGGAGATTCCTTCGATCGCCAACAAAACGCTCTCAAATGGCTTCTTGTGACGTGTTTTGGTTACACGGGTTATCGAAATGCACGTTTTGGTCGAATCGAAGCGCATGAAGCTATTTGTGCTTGGGCCCGTGAACTTCTTTTGCAAACCATTGATTCTGCTCAGGAACGAGGGTGGGAGGTTTTGCATGCAATCGTTGATTCAATATGGATTCGAGATGTTACTGGCCGGTCCTTGGAAGAACAACACACTTCAGCACTTGAGTTGGCTCAACATGTTCATGCAACGACAGGGATTCCTCTTGAGTATGAAGATACATATCGCTGTATTGCATTCGTCCCAAGCAGAATGCACAGTGGGGGTTCGCTGACAAAATATTGGGCGTATGGGGCGAATGGGGTTAAAGTACGTGGCCTTGAATTACGTCAACATTCAACCTGTCAATGGATTGTTCGATTACAGGAACAGGCCTTAGATTTACTTTCGAAGTCTGATGATTTGATTGATGGAATTCCAAGTTATCGTGTTCAGCGTGAGGTTCAATCTCTCCTTATCGATGCAATACAACGATTGGAGCGTCACCAATTGTTGGCAAAAGATCTCATTATTACACAACGTATTTCACGCAAGCCAACGAAGCACTCCTCTCAAACAGTTGCAGCCTTGGCCTTTCAACGTTCTGAACGGCTTGGCCTCACCCCGGAATTAGCCTCGAAGGTTCGTTTTGTAATTTGCTCAAAGAATGTGAATAATCCTCTCGAACGCGTCCTTCTTGCTCATGAATGTGAAACAACGAAACACCCTATTCGAAACATCGACGTGGACCATTATCGTCGATTAGCAATCCGTGCGGTATGGGCTATCCTAGCACCCTTTGGCTGGAGTGAGGGGGAACTACTTGAAACCAATATCACACGTTTGGATCAATGGGCGTAAATTGTAATGGACGCTGAAGTTGATCATTTCCAACTGAAACTTGTAATTCGGCGAGGAGGTGATTCTTTTCGTCAAGAAATCGTAGTTTTTTTTGCTTCTTATCGGCCCATACACCCCTCAGTCGTTGAGCAATGTATGGCCTCATAGTATGCTTAAGCTGTTGATGCAAAGGCGAAGCAGTCTTTCCATCGAGCAGTACAACGGGGCAGGTATGTGAAAGTTCTTCCAATGCATCCATGCAATGTCGCAAAATCGAACGAGCCTCAAACCTCTTGATCTGTTCGTCGAGGAACATTGCCAACATTCCATCGATAACGACCATGGATGCTTTGGTCAGTGTCACTTCGTGGCGCACTCTCCTAATCAGTGCATGGAGTTGATGCAGTGTGAATCCTCGGCCAATGTATAAACGACGCAAGCCGTCCTCAAGGTTGCAATTCAGAGAACGCATGACTGGGAAAAAACGGCCTGGATCAAACCGATGTCCTCCATCAATCCAATGAACTGCTTGACCTTGTGAAAGAAGTATTGCTGTCCAATGTTGAACGACAAAACAAATTTCCTTTCCATAAAATCCTGGTCCTTCGAGTAGGGTGATTCCCGTTGAAGGAATGCTCAATGCAGTGTTCGTCTCTTTTGCGGGAAGCATTATCTCACCAAGTATTGTCAATCATTGAATCCAAACCTCAGTGTTTTTGCAGGGGGTAATAGAAAAGTGAAGGATGAATTTCAAACACTGTCGCCAAGTGTATCGTCATGTGCGCAAGGAGCGAATTCTCATCCACTGCGATCTTGATGCCTTTTTCGCATCAGTGGAGATCCTCCATCACGGATTTCCTGATGATGAACCTCTGATTATTGGCTCTGACCCCATGCAGGGTAGGGGTAGAGGAATTGTATCAACGTGCAATTATGCTGCTCGGAAATATGGAGTTCGTTCTGCAATGCCGATTTCTGAGGCTTGGAGGCGATGTCCAGGTCATCCGTTCGGTCCAGCACGTTTCATCCGTGGGACTCGATCACTTTACTCTATGGCGTCGCGCCGAGTGATGAGAGTACTACGAGAGGACTCTGATAGGTTTGAACAAGCAAGCATCGATGAGGCATACTTGGATGTAACCGACGTTGTAGGTGGCGATTGGGATGAAGCAATGGGCCTTGCACGACGTTTGCAACGATCTATCCATGAGAACGTTGGCCTCACTGCTTCTTTTGGAATTGGGCCGACTCGGATTATTGCAAAAATGTCCTCTGAAGTAAACAAACCAAATGGAATTCACAGAGTACTCCCCGATGAGGTGTCTGATTTTTTTGATTCCCGTTCGGTGAGAGAGGTTCCAGGGATTGGTCCGAAAACAGCCAACACCCTTTCTGAATGGGGGATTACGACAATGGATGAAGCCGTTGAATTAGGAGAACTGGCATTGGCAAGGATGACCTCTAATCGGTTCGCTTCATGGCTTATGCGCGTGGTTGATGGTTCGACATCAGATGTTGTAAGCCCGTTACGATCTCGCCGTTCGGTTGGCAAGGAAAGGACGTTTTCAGTTGACCAAGCTGATCATGAGCATGTACTCCAAATTCTTGAGCAACTGACACGAAGTGTCTTGAAGAAGGCTCAGACTGAAAGAATAGCAGGTCGACTTGCAGAAGTTAAAATCCGGTACACGGGTTTTGAAACTCATACCCATGGACGGTCCATTCCAGTTGCAATGGATGAAACTGAAGTCTTCTTACGGCAGGTTCGACGACTGTTTGCAGAAAATGTCCACCAAGATGAGAAGGTTCGACTGGTGGGTTTCCGTCTTGGGCAACTCGAGGAGTTGGACACGAGGCAAACAACGCTCAACTTTTCGGATGAATCAGAGTAGCTTGTGCATGCGGGTAAGTGTGTAACGGAAATCTTCCAGGGATTCTGGAATCTCGATGCCTTCAATCTCAGCATTTAAGGAAAGTCCGTTTTCTTTCTTTTTCTTCCAAACTTCACTGTTGAAAGCCTCAACATCTGATGTTTTTGCATTCAACTCGTCATCAATCGGGGGTAGTTCCGGGAATGCGTCAATATCGACAGAACTCTGTCCATACAATGTCATCGAAATGTGATGGCAGAAGAATGGACATATTGGGCTAAACGCTGCCAAAAACTTGCGCAGTATCTGATGAATAGTCCAAGCGGCGTGTTCATCACCATCATAGAGTCTTGATTTCGCCATTTCAAGCCAGTGTGATGGAAGTACACCAGTGCCGAAGGTTTTCAGAGCCTGTGTTGCAGTATAGATGTCCAGTTGTGTCCAAGCATCTTCTACATTCATCATCATTGATGCGAATTCGGATTGAATCCACTGATCTTCAATTGGGTAGGATGTTGATGGTTCCTGATCTGGACATTCAAATTGGCTCGCAAAGCGTGCTACATTGAAAATTTTGGTCAATACACCGAAGTATTTTGATTCAATTTCTTCTGGGTTAATGTGGAAATCATCTCCAACCTGAG
>VMHT01141216.1_pt1 | contig 11836 bp, 12 predicted proteins | sample 4693611 | NCBI WGS metagenome assembly VMHT01 (sample SAMN12280063, study PRJNA550983) | marine metagenome | isolation source: seawater sampled from same location over 5 years 0.02-0.2 micron viral filtrate | place: USA: collected off the coast of southern California halfway between the port... ...
ACTATATAGAAAATAAATAATGGGAATACTATACAAAGGGCAACACGTAAAAAACGCAACGCTAGAACAGCTATATAACTTATTTAGAGATATAGGAGCGAAGCACTTATTTATAAAAACTACTACTGTAGGCGATATTTTCGAAGTAGACCTAGTAGAAACTACCTACCCTTTAATGCACGTAGCTACTAACACCGCTACTTTTTCTAGCGGTCAAATAGATCATAGGTTCCAAGTAGTAGTTATGGACTTGGTAAACAAAGACGAAAATAACGAAGAAGAAGTGTTAAGCGATATGCTACAAGTTATAGGCGACGTTTTAAGCGTGCTTTTAAATAGCGACTACGATACTGACTACACCGATTTTAGACACGAAATAAGAGTACAGGAAAATATAACTTGCGAGCCTTTTACTGAGCGTTTCGACAACGAAGTAACAGGGTGGACGGCAGACGTAAATATAGTAGTACAATTCGACGCGGCAGCGTGTACAAGTTTAGTACCTTTTGCTACTTAATATGAGCGTAATAGAAAAATATTGTAACAACAAAGTAACACAAACAAGAAGTATATATATAGTAATATAGTAATATAATATAATAGTAATATAGTAATATAGTAATATAATGGCAACAACTGTAACACCTGCAACACTAACAACAACGATTTCGGAAAGTATTACGCTTAACGGCGTTACTTACGACAAAACTACTACTAAGTCGATAGCTAGCGTAGCTGTATATTCTAGCACAGTATACCAACTTAAGGCTAGTACTACGCACGCTTTAGTTAACTTTGCGTCTATTCCTACGGGAACTAGATTTGACACCGAAGATTTTAAGTATATGCGTATAACTAATTTAGACGATACTAACGCTGTTAACATAAACTTAACGGACGCTAGCGACGCTGCGCTAGGCTTACAGCTAAACGCAGGCGAAAGTTTTATACTAAGCGCTTTAAATATAGACGCTAATACTAGCGGTAGCGCATTAACAACTTTACCTCACTTAGCAGAAGCAGTATCTATAATAACAGGCGCTAACGAAACCGACGTAGAAATAGTTATAGCTACTGCGTAAGTGAAAACAGCCAATACAAAGAAAGTATTTAAAGCGTTTGCCGAAAAGACAACTAAAATGGCTAAAAGCATTTTGCGTAGTAAAGGCAAAAACGCTAGCGGCAATTTAGAAGACAGCATAAGCTACGAACTTAAAGTATATCCTAGCGGCGGTTTAGAGTTACAATTTAAAGCTGCAGAATATGCAACCTACGTAGACAAAGGAGTAAGCGGAACTAGAAAAAGATATAACACGCCTTACAAGTATACTACAAAACAACCGCCTAGCGGCGTTATAGACAAGTGGGTAGTACGTAAAGGTATAAAGGCAGGACGCGACGATAAAGGCAGGTTTATAAAGCGTAAAAGTTTAGTATTTGCAATAGCTAGAAGTATAAAGCTATACGGTATAGAGCCTACAAACTTCTTTACTAGAGCGTTTAACTTCGCATATAAAAAGCTACCTGCAGACGTAGCTAGAGCATATGCGCAGGATTATGTAAAATTTTTAAGAACAGTAACAGGAAAAATATAATAAAATGGCAGTAAGTTTTATACAGCAAGCACAACTTAAAATAAACGCTGCGTACGACGATATAGTATTCACGCTACAAAACGGCGCTACTACGCAGTTTTACCATAAATACATTTTAAAAGTTTATATAAACAGTTCTTTAGTGGCTACCTTAAAAGCTACAGCTAACGAAAACTTAAACGGTATATTTAAAGTAGAAAATATACTACAGGACTTTTGTAATACTGATATAGACGGCTTTATATCTACTACAGGCGGTAGCAGTACACTTAACGGAATAGGCGCAGACGTTACGCAGCACGCTATACATAAAGTAGACGCGTTTGCTAGCAACAAAAGCAACCTTAACCAATTCTATGTAGAAGGTACTGAAGAATACGCTACTACTGCAGACGGCACAGTAACCGAACAGGCGGTAACAGCTAGTAGCATAGTTAAAAGCGTATTTAACGCAGTAAGGCAAGTACAGGACGGCTTCGAAACTTTTAACGGCTTCGACTTTGTTTTATCAAGTACAAACAGTAAATTATTAACAGGTTTTGATAGTAGCATAAATAGAAACTTACGTAGTACGGACTACCATACTTTAGCCTTTTTAAACGGCAAATGGGGCGGCGCTGCAGCACAGCAAAGTTTACCCGATAAATTTGTAGTTAAATTTTATAACGACGCAAACGTACAACAAGGTAGCACTATAGATTACGATATAGACGCTACGGCTAGTAACGGTGCTTTATATGGTAGTATTCTTAATCATACGATAGCTTCTACAGGAATATCTAAAGCAGGTCTTATATACTTCGGCTGTGGCTTAAAAAACATAACTAATAACGGCGCTAGTATACCTGCGGCAGCTACATACTATACAGTACAAGCAGAAAATACAGGTAGTGCTATAAGTGAATTATATAGGTTTAATATAGTAGACGAAAATTGTAAAGGCTACGAAACTATACGCCTTGCTTATCTTAATAGGTTAGGTACATACGACTACTACAACTTTAATAAGCGTAGCACGCGTACTACTGCAGTGCAAAAAAACACTTTTAAGAAAGCGTACGGCGACTATCAAGGCGCTACTTATAGCTATGGCGTATATCAAGGCGGAACTAATAACTACGGCGTAACAGCTAACGAAACTATAGAAGCTAATACTGACTTTATAAGTGAAGCAGAAGCGCAAGCCTTAGAAGAACTATTTACAAGCCCTAGCGTATTTATGCAAAATACTAACGGCGACTTTGAACCTGTTGTAATTACTGAAAAAGAATATACAAAACAAACTAGTGCAAATGATCGCATAATACAATATACAATAGGATTGCATAAAGCACATAACAAAAGAATACAGCGTAACTAATGGTAAGATTAGTAGCATACGATAGTAATAACAACCCTACTGAACTAGACGTGTTCGGTGGCGAAACAATACCGCTAACGCTTAACGTAGACGACCTTCGCGACGTAGGTAAAAAGAACGGCGGCTATAGTAAAGATTTTGACTTACCTTTTACAAAGGTTAATAATAAATTCTTTAACCATATATACGACTTACAAGTAGATAGTACGTTTAACCCTTTTACTAACGTAAGAGCAGAACTATATATAAACGAAAATCTAGTTTTTGCAGGCGGTTTATACCTGCAAAGTTTTGTAGATAAAGACGCACAAAAACACTATACTGTTAACTTGTTTAGTAATACCGTAAGGCTGCTAGATACTTTAGGCGAAGCTACACTAAACGATTTAGATTATAGCGACTTAGACCACACCTTTACCGAAGCTAACGTCTTAAACAGTCAAACTAACACAGGTATAACACTAACTGCAGGCGGCACTACTACGGACGTGCTATATCCTTTAACACAAACTAAAGGTATACTAACCGACAACACAGGGCTACGTATTATATCAAGTAGAAACTATACACCTTTTGTAAGGTTAAAATATATATTAGACAAAATATTCGAGTACGCAGGCTTTAGTTTTGTAAGCGACTTTTTAAGCACTACCACTTTTACAGATATATTTACCGACACAGGGCTAGCAGATTTTAGTAGTAACGCAGCTATTGACTATGCTGCAGCGTATACAGGTATACCTTACGCAGACAATAATTGGCAAAGTGGTAGCGACGACTTCGATATAATAGGCGCAGTAGAAGATCCCGAACTAGCAAACGCTTTTTCACAGGCTACAGGTTATTTTACTAGTACAGGTTTTCCGCCTGTTATAACTTTTATTTCAACAGGAACGGTTACTACTACAAACAACACTTACCAAAAGGACACAGGCGGCGCTCCTGCTATACATAGGGAAAGTAACACTACTAGCTTATTTGTGCCATATGTAAAAGTAGTAAATTCTGCTAGCACTAATAATAGCGTAGACCAAGAAAGCGGCGCTACAGGCTTACAAGATCCTAACAACTTATATAATAACGGTATAATAACAGCGCCTTCGGATAACTTCGAATTTGAATTACAGGCTTCTTACTACGTATACGGCGCAGTAGGTACTACTGTAACCCTAAAAGCTGTTATAGGTAGCGGTAGCAGTAGTAATACTATTACGTTAGCTACGGAAACTTTGGAAAATAATGTATTTTTTTACGGTCTTACTAACGCTTTCGGTGGCGTAGGCGTATACGACTTTTTTACTTTAGATAATCAAAACGACACTTTTAGCTTACAGTTAGAAGCTAGCGCAGACGTATACTTATTGCCTTATAGAATTTTTTGGGATATGCAACAGTTAGCCGCTCCTATTTCGTGCGGTGCAATTAGTAACGGTGTACCCGATATTTGCGGCTTGAGGTTTTACGACGGTATTTCTGACAACCTTTATCCTACTGAAGTATGGATAAACCCTATAGGGCAAAATGGAACTATAGACGATCGTATAAAAAACAACCATAACGAAGTTAAGTTAAAAGATATATTTACCGATATTACGAAGCTATTTAACTTATACGTAGACACTACCGAAAACGACAAAGAACTAAAGATAGAGCCGTATAACGATTACGTAGCTGACGGCACTACGTTAGATTGGACGTCAAAAGCAGATTATACGCAGGTAGTTAGTATATACCAAGACCTGCCTAGTAAAATAGATTTTTCGTATAATAACGACGAAGACGACTACGCCTTAAACCAATACAAGAAAAACGCAGGCGTAGATTACGGCAGCTACAGCCTTACACTAAATACCGACAAAAAACAAGAAGAAGAAATAAAGCTAGACGTATTTAGCGCTACTGCAGTAGTACACTATAGCACTTCGCACCCTTATAGTAGTGTAGTGCAGCGCGACGAAGTAGGCGTATTTGAGCGCTTAAAAAACAAGCCTAGATTAGTATATAAAAATAACACGCCTATAACTGTACCTACTGACGACCTTATAAACATAGTAGACCACACTAGCTACCATATGGCTAGCCACTATAACGACACACCTGCAAATATAAGCGCTAGTACACTAGACCTTAACTTCGGATATACGCTACCTGTATATGTTAACAGTAGCTTAAACACTATAAAAAACCTATTTAACACTTACTACTACAGGTATGTGTTAGAGCGTTATACCGAAGACAGGACTTTTATAAAAATAAATATAAGATTGAGCGAAGTAGATATATCTAGCTTTAGGTTTAACAATAAAGTAAGGATTAAAAACCAAACCTACCTAGTTAACAAAATAGAGTATAACGCAGGCGAAAACGGAATAAGCAAAGTAGAACTAGTAAAGATATAATGAAACAAGTAGCTAGAATTATAACAAACACAAAACAGGTCAAGTTTTTTGACGCTAACGGCGCAGAAGTAGCGGGTAACGCAGAAGATTGTAGGGCTGTAGGTGGTAAATATAAGAATAGAATATGTGTACTACCTTCTACTTTACAAGCACAGCCTAGCTTTACAGCTAACAATATAAGCGCAGGGCAAGGCAATAGCATACAGCTAGCGCAGAACTGTAACGTAACAGGTAACTATAACGAGGTTTTTGGCGCTGACTTTGCAACGGTTCAAGGCTATAACAGTAAAGCAATACGCTACGGCGAGTTTGTACACGGTTTTAGCGATAAGTTAGCTAGGGCGCAGCGCAGCGTCTTAATGTTTCAAGGGCGCACAACTGACAACGTAGAAACCGAAATATATTTAGGCGGTGTAGACGGCAAACGATTTATAATAGATGAACTCCACGAAGGCGTTATATGTTTTGAAAGTAGGATAGTATGTAAAAGAATTGACAGTAGCAGCACGGCAGCTATGGGTAAATTTCAGCACGCAACTTTTAGAGTAACAGGAGGTGCGTTAGATAGATTAGGTATAAACAACAAAACAAACCATAACGACGGCATAAGCGGTTGGACTAATGATTTTGTAGCAGTTAGCGGTACACCCGATTATATAAAAGCAACTGTAACAGGACAAACGGGCGCTACTATAGATTGGACTGTAATATGTTATGTAAACGAAATAAGAACGAACGCTATATAATGGAAAAAGAAGCACACATAACTTTTAAGCTAGTAGGCGATGTTATCGCTATGGGTTTTGCAGGTCTAAAAGATACGCTGCCGCTAATAACAAAATACAAAAAAGGTAACAAAATAATAACAGGCAAATGGCAAACGAAGAAAAGGTCTTAATAAGTGTAGTAGTAGAAGACAAGAAGGCTAAGAAAAGCCTAGAAACTGTTACTAAAAAAACAAAGGAAACAGGCAACGCTGCAAAATCGGCGGCTGCAGATTTTAGTATAATGGGCGTAAGCATAAACGGTATTAAAAGTGCTTTCGCTAAAGCTATACCTATAGCTAAAGGTATGTTTAAAACCATAAAGCTAGGTATAGCTAGTACAGGTATAGGTATTATAGTAGTAGCTATAGGTACGCTTATAACTTATCTTACACAAACTAAAAAAGGTTCTGAATTGCTATCGATAGCTTTTAAAGCTATAGGTGCTGCTATATCGGTTGTAACTGATCGTATAAGCGCTATAGGTGGCGCTATAGTCAAAGTATTTAAAGGCGACTTTAAAGGCGCTGCAGCCGACGCTAAAAACGCAGTAACAGGTTTAGGCGACGAAATACGAAAAGAAACTTTAGCGGCTATAGAGTTAGCTAAAGCGGTAAACGCTTTAAAAGATAGTCAACGCGCGTTAAACGTAGAAACTGCAGCTAGAAGGGCAGAGGTAGAAGCGTTAAAACTTGTAGCGGAAGACGTTACAAAGTCAGAAGAAGAACGCCTAGACGCTGCAGAAAAAGCGTTTAAGATAGAAAACGACTTACTAGAAAAAAGGGTAGCTAACGCAAAAGAAGCGTTAAGAATAAGAAAAGAAGAAAACAGGCTAGGCGAAAGTACGGCAGAAGACCTAGACGCAGAAGCGGAACTAGAAGTTAACTTATTTAATATAAAGCAGGAAAGTATAACGAAGCAGATAGAATTAAATAACAAAATAAACGCTATTAAGCGCGAAGCAGAAGCTAAAGAACTAGCTAGAATACAAGAAATAGCAGACAAGCGTAGGGAAGTTTTGTTAGCAGATTTAGCACTAGCTAAACAGGGTAGGGATATACGCGAAAAGTTACAGCTAACAGCTATAGAAGACCAAGAGGAGAGGGAAATAAAAGCCCTAGAGTTTAAATTTAAACGTATGGAGGAGGAGGTCGACAGGAGCGGCGCGTCGGAAGAAAGGATATTTAAAATGCAAGGGCAGCTTATGCAGCAATTTCTTGTAGAGCGTAAACAAATAACTGACAAATTTGACGCAGAAGAAAAGAAAGCCGCAGACAAGGCACACCAAGACCACTTAGACGATCTTCAAGAGCAACTAGACGCAGAAACAAAACTAGCAGCACAAAAAGTGCAAGTCAGAAATATGGCTTTTGACGTTGCACAGGAATTGTTTGGTAGGGAAACTGCGGCAGGAAAAGCGGCGGCTGTAGCACAGGCTACTATGAATACTTACGAAGGTGCTGCTAGAGCAAACAAAGATTTTCCTGTACCTTTAAACTTTGTAGCTATGGGCGTAATTATAGCGGCAGGTTTAGCGCAGGTGCGTAAAATTGTAGATACGCCTGCACCTACAAAAATGGCTACAGGGGGTTTAGTAGGTGGCTTAGGTACAGGTACTAGCGACAGCGTTAACACTAGATTATCTAAAGGCGAAAGCGTAATTAACGCACGTTCTACGCGTATGTTTAAGCCGTTACTATCTGCTATAAACGAAGCAGGCGGCGGTACTGCGTTTGCAGATAAAAGCAGCATTTCTACGCAGTCGCAAGGTATTACAGGCGGTGTAGTAAAAGCGTTTGTAGTAGCTGACGAAATGACAAACACGCAGGATAGATTAACTAAAATAAGAAGACGAGCAACAATATAAAAATATAAAATTATGCCTTGTAAAAAATGCGAAAATGGTAAGTATAGATTTGGTAACGGCGACTGTAAATATAACACGCTAGAAGCCTGCGAAGCAGCACACCAAACATACGATATAATAGAACTAGTAATAGACGAAGACCACGAAGCTATAGCTATAGACGCTATAAGCCTTGTAACTGATCCTGCTATTGAAGAAGATTTTGTATACTTTAACAAACAGGAAAACACTCTAACACTATCTAAAATAGACGAAGACAAACGACTAATAGTTAGCCCTGCGCTTATACCTTACAAGCAGATATACAGGTATAACGAACGCAAAGACGCGCACTACTACGTTTACTTTACAGCCGAAACAGTAAGGCAGGCTGCAGAAAGTTTTATAAAATATCACAATACTAATAACGCTACAGTACAGCACGAATACAAAGTAACAGGTGTAAGCGTTATAGAAAGTTGGATAGTAGAAGACAGTAAAAACGACAAGTCAAATTTATACGGCTACGAATTGCCAAAAGGCAGTTGGTTTGTATCTATGCGTATAGAAAACGACGAAGTATGGCAACAAGTAAAAGACGGCACGTTAAAAGGGCTGTCTATTGAAGGATACTTTGTCAATGCTGCAGAGCAAATGGCTAAAGTAGGTAGTATGGTAAGCGACGGTATGGACTTACCGCTATACGACAATGAAGAAGAAGCGCTAGAAAAAGCTAAAGAAATGGGCTGTGAGGGCGTACACGAACACACGTTAGACGGCAAAACTGTATATATGCCTTGTAGCGACCACGATATAATAAAAGAACTAGGCGAAATACTAGAACTTGCTAGCTACACAAACTACCCAAAAGCTGCTACTGCTAACGCTGAACGCGCAATAATAGAAAACGAAGAACGCGGTAACAAGTGCGCTACACAAACAGGAAAAGTAAGAGCGCAGCAAATTGCAGCTAGACGCCCTTTAAGCTACAAAACGGTAAAGCGCGTTTATAGTTACTTGTCAAGGGCTAAAACATATAACACAGGCGACTATAACGACTGCGGTACAATATCGTATAATTTATGGGGTGGCGACGAAATGCTAAGGTGGGCTAAAAAAATTGTTGAACGCGAAAATAAAACAAACTAAACTATAATATATTTTATAGTGTAACTTTTACTACAAAATAAAAACATAATGGATTTAAAAGAACGCATTAAAGTAGCTTTAGGTATCAACGAAGAAGCTACGGAAGTAAAGCTAGCATTTCAAGCGAAGCTAGTAGACGGTACTATAATTACGTCAGAAGCAGACGAAATGGCTGTAGGCGTATTAGTTAGCATTTTGTCAGAAGACGGCGAAACTACACCTATGCCCGAAGGCACTTACGAACTAGAAGACGGTACTAAATTTACTGTAGACGCAGAAGGTTTAGTAACTGAAATAGCAGACGTAGAAGAAGAAGTAGAAGAAGAAGTAGACGCAGAAGACAAGGACGACGAAGATTACAAAGAAGACAAAGAAGAAATGTCTATCGAAGACAAAGAAGCTGCTTTATTTGCAGAAGTAGGTAGCGTAGTAAAAGAATTGCTAGAAGAAGTGCGTAAAGATATTGCTAGATTATCGGGCGAACTTGACGAACTACGCGGCGAAAATTTAGCTAAAGACGAAAACTTAGCAGAATTACAAGAAGAAAATACTAACCTAGCAACGCAAGTTAAAGAACTAAACGAAGCGCCTGCTACGGAAAGCGTTAACTTATCGAAGTTTGCAGAAAACAAGAAAGTAGAATTGTCTGCAGACGACTATAACAAGCTAACGCCAAAACAAAAATACTTACATAATTTAAACAAACTAAAATAAAATGGCTTTAACAATTTCATCCAGCTCATATGCTGGTGAGCACGCGGGACTTTATATAAACGCGGCTCTTAGACAAGCAGACAGCTTAAACTATATGACTGTTCGCGAAAATGTAAACTACAAAGAAGTTATCCAAGTAGGTAGCGGCGCTTTATTAAAAGACGCTACTTGTAACTTTGACGAGCAAAGTACAGCACTTTCTTTAGCAGAAAGCGTACTAGAAGTAGAGCAATTCCAAGTAGCACAGGAAGTATGTCGTAAAACTTTACTTTCAGATTGGAACCACTCTAAAGAAGAAGACCTAGTAGCTTACGCTATGTCTTATATGGCGCAAACTATTGCTGACGGCGTAGAATTTGCTATATGGCAAGGTAACACTTCTAACAGTGGTCAATTCAACAAGTTAGCTACGGGATCTATGACTGCTTCTTCTGCAGGTGGTGCTTTTACTGCTGCTTCGGGTACAGGTAATATTATCACTGAGTTAGGAACTTTAGCTGCTGCTATTCCTACTGCTGTATACGGTAAAGAAGACACTTATATCTATATGAATAAGAAAACTTATAGGCTATACATTAACGCTATTTCTGCGTTATCTGCTTTTCCTTTTAACCACATGGGGCAGTATACTCCTGAATTCGAAGGTACTAAAATTGCTGTGTGTTCGGGTATTGCTGACAACGTAATGTATGCAGGACAAGCGTCTAACATTTTCTTCGGTACTTCTGCTACTTCTGACTTAACGGAAGTACAGGTAGTAGATATGGCTCCATTTGGAGAACAAAATGTACGTATGGTAGCTAGATTTACTGCAGGAGTGCAGGTGGGTGTAGCTTCTGACTTTGTATACCACGCTTAATAAATAACCGCGTAAAAGCTAGGGTGTAAAAGCCCTAGCCTAACGCCTTAAAACAAATATAAAATTATGGCTTGCGAATTAACAAAAGGACGTAGCTTAGATTGCAAAAGCAGCACAGGCGGTATTAAGGCGGTTTACTTTGCACAGGTTGCAGACGTAGTACTAACCAACCCTGAAGCAGGGCTTATTTCTGATTTAGAATTTGCTGCAGGTGCGCCTACTACGTTATTTAAGTATAACTTACCACGCGGTACAGGTAGCTTTACTGAAACGATTACAGGAAGTAGCGAAAATGGAACGTTTTTCTACGAGCCTTCGTTATCAATTATGCTACACGGCTTAACTACAGGCGATCAAAACGAAATTAAGTTACTAGCACAAAATAGGCTAGTAGTATTTGTTCAGCTTAACGCTAGAGTATCTACAGGCGGACACGACGTTATTTTATGCTTAGGTGCAGAAAACGGCTTAGAACTAACTACAGGTACTGCAGCTAGTGGCGCTGCGTTTGGCGATATGGTAGGTTATTCTCTGACCTTTGCAGGTTTAGAGCGTTTCCCTGCTTCAGTAGTAGCAGATTATACTTCTACACCGTTTGATAACACAGCCTTTAACGGCGGTAGTTCTATCACAATAGACGAAGATTAGTACTAATTTATTAGTATTTATATAGATTAAAAGCGGCTTTTTGTCGCTTTTTTTCGTATAAAACTAAATAAAACCTACTAATTTATATTTTATAGTGTATGTTACATATAACTAGAGGTATAGCAAATAACGTATATTTTACTTTACGCGAAACTAAGAAGCAGGCGGCAGGAGTAGGACACTACTACTTTTTTAAGTTTGAAAATGATATGACAAAACAGGCAGCGTACTTAATGAGTAGTAACGCTACTAGCATAACGCATAACGCAAGGTATAGCCACTTAGTTTTTACGGAAGGTACGCAGGTAACTTTAAGCCCCGAAGGCTTTTTTAAGTACACAGTATACGAAGTAACCGATAACACTTTATCTGACGACAGCACGCTAAACGCTACGCATATAGTAGAACAGGGTAAAGCGTTTGTTAAAGATAGCAACGTAACCGAAGTAAGCTATACGGAATATACACCTACTGATAATACAAACACAACAAATAATAACGC
>VMHT01148558.1_pt1 | contig 11834 bp, 8 predicted proteins | sample 4693611 | NCBI WGS metagenome assembly VMHT01 (sample SAMN12280063, study PRJNA550983) | marine metagenome | isolation source: seawater sampled from same location over 5 years 0.02-0.2 micron viral filtrate | place: USA: collected off the coast of southern California halfway between the port... ...
ATTTTCTGATGCCAGAACCTGATCTACTTTGCCATAAATGCCAAGCCACTTGACAGTTTATATCCGGGTTCTTTAAAGCCTCATTATCTCTAAGGCCATATGTTCTTCTTCTTGGGGGGCCCAATCGACCTCTCATATTTATTTGCCAAATACCATATGAAAGGTCTCCTAACTTTGCACTATCCAAATATACTGTTGGGATTCCTCCAGACTCTGCAAATCCGACCGCGGCCATGATTCTTATATCTCTTTCTGACGCGTTTGGAGGTGCCCAACGCTTTGCTATTTCATACAATTTGTCTACTGTGTAAGAATCATATACTTTACCTCTATACTTCCTAGACGTATTTGTGGGTATTGAGGATCCTGGATCTTTTAATTTAACCGGTGCCTTCTTTGTAATTTTTATTTTTGTTGATGAGGCCGGAAGAGGGGCGGGAGATTCAACTTCTGGGGTGGTGCGCTTTGATAGGTCAATTCTTTGTTGTTTTGGTAAAGAGTCCATTTTTTTGTTAATTGCTGCCAAGGTATTGGGGCCCACGCAGGCGTCGCATCTTAAAACCTCTCTACCGTCAGGAGGTTTAAATCCTTCTACTTGCTGGTCTTTTTGAAATGTTTGAATTGCTACTCTCGTTTGTTTATCGCAGACGCCGGTTTGGTCGACTTTTATTTTAAAAAGTTGCAAAACTCTTTGCAATTTATCTATCGAAATTTTTGAAGAAACTGTGCGGTCTATACATCTGCAATTTGAATTAGTGTGGCAACTTGAAGATGTGTCCCCAGAAAAAGGCGCAGAAGTTTGATTTTTTCTAGTTGATACCTCTATATTACTTGAAGATAATTTCATAGAATCTAAAGCCCTAGATAGAAGCTTTTGATTAGAGGACGACCCGAAAATGTGTAATCCATCGGCGCTTGTTGGAAAGATCATTTCAAAATTATTATAATTAGAAATGCCCGAATTGAAACCTTCTACGAATTCTTCATGAAGTTTTTTCGTTTCGGGTTTAAGTTTTTTGTGAGAATATTTTCCGCGTGGTTCATAGTGGGCTAATTTCATGACCGTGAAATCCACGCCTGCCGACTTTGCCGCTGCGGCCATTGCGTCAATGTTTTTTAAGGCATTTGATAAGTTTCTTTTTCCATTTGGATATTTTGCATAAGTATATGCGTCGTTGGTTCCGGCTATAATTATTAATTTATAACCTTTCCAGTTTTTATTTTTGTCTGAAAGTTGTTCTAATAACTTATCTCTTATCCAAAAAGTGTCCATGCCGCCGCGGACGGCTGGGAATGTCGGAACTATATTATCAAAATTATTTACTCCACAACATCTAGAGCCTTTTTGTTTTAAGCCAGAAATACTCATACCCACCGCGATGCTGTCTCCGGCGACGATAATTTGAGCCATTTTATCTTTTTTTAATTGTGTGGCATCCTTGGCAGACGCGTCCTCTTTGATAATTCTTAAAAAAACTTTTTTCACTTTTTTGTGTCTCCGCGGAAATGTTTTATGTTTTAAATAGTTTTATTCATCATAAACTGACATGTATCTTTCGCCCCTATCACAAAGCATTGTGACAACAATTCCATCTGGTGCCATTGAATCTATGTAAATTTCAGATGCTAATATATTTGCACCTGAAGACACTCCTACCAGTATACCTGTCTTAGAAGCGAATTCTTTTGCTCTTTTTATCGCAGATTCTGTACTTATTTCAATAATACGATCTGCAGTGTTTGGGTTAAATAAAAAATCCTTTCCATCTCCGATACCTTGGATTCCATGTTTTTCTTCTTGTGGTCTTGTTAGGCACACCTTTGTTTTTAAGTTGTTTAATTCAAGATATTTTCTAATTCCTTCAATAGTGCCACCCGTTCCGGAACCATGTACAAACGCAGACCACTTGTGCTTTGTGTCTATTACTTGTTTATGTATTTCTGGTGCGGTAGTTGTTTGGTGACATAAAATATTATATCTATTGCTAAACTGTTTTGGCGACCATGCATTATTGTTTGCTAGAAGATATTGGTCGCGCATAGCGATTGCCCCGGGGAAATCACTATCTGGTGCGTCGACTATTTTTGCGCCATATATTTTCATCATTTCGCGGCGTTCTTTTGACATGTTTTTAGGCATAAAAATTACACACTTTACACCTAAAGAAGCAGCCATCATTGATAGGGCGATGCCAGTATTTCCTGAAGTTGCTTCGCATAGAATGGATTCTTTGTTTATTCTCCCGAAAATACGTTCTCTTTCGACAATGTAGTTGATTACCCTATCTTTTACAGAACCTGAAGGGTTATAGGTTTCCAACTTTGCATATATGTGGGGTGAAATTTTTATCAAAGGAGTATTACCTATTAGGTTTTTTAGGTTTGGGTTATTATAATTTGTAATACTTATCATGTACTAAATAGTGTTTTTAAAATTTTATTTAATAATCACATTAAAGCTTTATTTGCAAAATCGATACTTAAAACGAGAGAATTTACGAGCATTTTCATACCTATAGCTATCAGAAGGATTCCAAACACTCTTTCTATGATCTTAATACCAATAACTCCAAGTTTATTTTGAATCCAATTTGCAGACTTTAGAAAAACAAAAATAACTACAGAATTTAATATTATTCCGGCGATTATTACAATATCTAGATAATCCTGGGTCATTGATATGATAGTTGATAAGGTGCCCGGGCCAGCTATAATAGGAAACGCAATAGGAAAGATAGTCGCAGGTACAGGGTCAGGTTCCCCATGAGACTCTATACCCAAGACCATCTTTACTCCAAAATATAAAATAAGCATGGCGCCGGCTAAAGCAAAGTGAAAAGTTTCGATACCAAGCAAGCTGAACAATGTTTTCCCTATAAAAAGAATAGAGACCATTATTATTGTGGCGATGATTGTTGATTTTGCAGAATCTACCTTTCCATTCTCCTCTCTGAGTCTGATAATGAGAGGGACGTTACCTGGCATGTCAATAACTGCAAAAAGTGTCAAAAATACAGTGAACACGCTTAATATGAATTCCATTTTATTAATCCTTTATGTCTAGTCTTATACTTAGATCTCAGGAGCAACAATAGATGAAACAGTTGTGTGATAATTGGGTGAAGAACTTGGTGAAGGTGGCATGAGTCGAGAAAATTTAATTTACAGGTTCTATGGAAACCTCGCGTGCGGTGACATCAACCCTTTCATAAAAAGAATTTTTTCTCACTTCAATTACTTTCCTCAACTTTGTTCCGGGTCCCTCACCACCTGTCCAGACACCGGAAGCATCAGCGTTCTTATTGAACATAAAGTTTGCAAACCACCCCGAAACGGGTTCGGGCGGTGCAGGAATTTCCCCTCGGAATACTTTAAGAACAATTTCTAAGGCCAATGGACTTACAGTTTCTGCCGTTAAACTTCTAAATTCTTTTCTTTTCTTAAGTCTTGCTTGGGAACATGGATTATAAAACCATTTTTTAGGATTTTTTGCTTTTGATTTTCTCTCTTTTGTTTTCAGTGCTTTTTGTCTAGCGGTCGTGCATCGACTGCCGCCAGAAACCCAAGCGGGAGAAATTGGCTGAGAATAATACTGAACATACTTAGATAATTCCATACTCCACCAGCCCCTCCCCAACCTATTTATCAAAGACCATACCATATAAATTGCATCTTCTTGTTTAGGATTTCCATAAGTTTCTCCGTGAATCATCTTTGCAAACCAAAGGGCATCATTCATAGTAACTGGTTTTTTTTCGCTTCCCTTTATCAAGTAAGCTATTACTTGATCTGAGTTAAAATTTTCCAAGTTGAAATTGTTGTTTTTTTGTATATTTATTGATATTTTTTTAATATTAGGATCCGCCGGGGTCGGTACCGAGTCTAGATCCTCTAGCAATCCTAGGTCTCTCATTTTTCCTTCAGTCTCATCACCTACACAAGCATCTACTTGTAAAGTGTGTTTTGACTGAAAGGCCATTATAGCAGTGCGGGTTTCAGGGCCACAGATACCATCTGCTATCCCAGAGGAGAAAGTCACATTTTCTAAGTATTTGCTAAATCCATTTTTATAAAGTATTGTTTGTATTTGAGAAATTGATAAATTTGACTCTGACTTGTCTACACAGCCGCATGAGGTATTAGCGTTTGTTAAGGATGGATTAACTGTTTCACTTACTAAAATTGCTCCCAGCAGGAACTCTCTCCAATTTTCCATTATAAGTTTCATAATATTAAATAGTCTCCAAAGTAAGAAAAGTTGGTGGAGGTGGCGGGAGTCGAACCCGCGTCCAGAACATCTCAAATAATACGTCGTTCACAAGGTTAGTCTTGTTCTAGCACAAGACAGCTATTAAGTATCAAATATAGTATCAAATATAACAAATCCAGATGTTCGGTTAAGAAGGTATCTGGAAACCTCCTCAAGAACTATGCGGCAAGCGCAAAGTCCTCGAAAATTTCAATGTCATCATTGGCATTTATAGTTTTGAGTGGTTTTACTGTGGCCACACTCACACAGCCTTGCACGTATTATTATCCTTACCCTGTCGAAACCTGGTCACCCCCATAAATACCGCCCCCGAAGAGGCGGTATAAAGTTGTGTTTACTTGCAGCTGCCCTCAGCACAACATTCTTTTGTGCACTGACAACACTTGCAACATTTACATGTTTGTGTATCACTCATAATATTCACCTCCTTTCATAATTAGTTTATTTTAGCCATTTCTCTCTAGTTCTCATAATGTGATCCATAAGAGGACAGACAACGCACCAATTTGCGTTCTGGTTTTTCCCCATGTGGTGTTCGTAGTGCCATGGTATCCACTTTTTAAAAAACTCAACATAAGTGTGGGTTAGTCGATGAAGGAACATATAAACAATTCCATAAATCATAGCAGTTGCTGTGAAGATTGGCCAGATATAAAGAAGTGGCGCATGAAGTAGGATGCCTAAAGCAGTCAGGATGGTTTCATTGTGTATTAATTTTTGAGAATAGTCTGGGTCTAAATTTTGATGTTTTCTAGCAACTTTATGGTGTTTCCAATGGAATTTGAACTTAGATTTGCCCCGGGGTTTGTGTAATAGGATGTGTACCCCCCAATCCAAAAAGTTAGCATATAAAAAACCTAAAATTATCCCAATGTTTGGCCCCTCACATATTAACTATAAAATAAAATTATTTTCCTCCGTCAAAAACCTTATTTGTTCGTAATAAAGCTAAAGTTTCTTTTGGGCTGTGTACCTGGTACCACTCAAACGCAAGGGATGATTTTTTAAGCTCTCTAATTATGCCATAATCATTTCCTCCGGGAAAACACTTGTCTCCCACAAAAACTATTTTTGTTGCTCCTGCATTTTCTAACTGGTGGATGATCTGACCTTTGTCTTGTCCTTCCTCAATAATATCGATTGATATCGACCCGCCAACGGTTGCGTTTAGAGTTGGATAGTTTTTATTAATGAAGTTGGCTATTCTCTCTCTTTCTAATCTCACCTGATCCCATTGATTGTAGTGGTTTCTTTGTTCTGTTGTCGCATTCCTGCCAACTACAGAGAAATTAATCATACCAGTTCTAAATTCTATGTGATTACCTGTTCTAAGAGAATAACTTGAATCTTTTAATATTTTAGATAAGTCTAAATCTAGTGTCTCTGGTATTGTGAATTTAGATTTTTGTAATATTTTCCCATGCTTTCCTCGTACTTCATTACCCATGCAGCAAAATATATTTTTAAACACATCAAGAATATCCCATGGGACTTGACTTTTTGTTTTAGAGTAGTCTGACCCTGTCGCGATAAAACACTGTTTATTTTCGCTCCACGCTAAAAATTCGTTTGCAAAATTGGGATCCATTTTATCTCTAGGTGTGGTTAATGTTCCGTCTACATCAAATATATAACAAATTTTATTTGGTTCTATTGTAATCATCTTGAATCCTTACGACGTCATTTAGTTGAGGAGTACTTACTTCTATCAATACCACTTCAGAGTCTTTAGCACAAAACCTATGGACAGTTCCTGGTTTTATATGAAATGATTCTCCAGGACTAAGTTCGATAAATTCTATTTCTTTTTCTTTACCTATCTCTAAGAATAGAACACCGGATTTTACCAAAATTGTTTCTTCTTTTTCTTCGTGATATTGTCGAGACAGTCGACTTCCGGGGTTTATAAACAAAATTTTACCTACATAATCTTTTGTATGGGCCCATATAGACTCCGAGCCCCATGGCTTATTTATTATTTTGTTTTTTATTTTCATAGTTAAATTCCTCTTCTAAATTGAATGATTTTAAATAATGTAGCAAATCAGCTTTTTTTATTCCTAAGATAAGTTGTGCTTCTCTTCTTGAGCTAGCTTGAGATAATGCAAATCTCAAAACTGCTTCCTTGCATATGTCTGAAGAGTATTTTAAAAAAGGAAAGTTAAATAACTTTCCTTTCAATAAAGACGTTGCTACTAATAACTTTAATGTTATTATTTCTTCTAGTTTTAGAAATTTTAATCTTTCTAAGAAGTTATTGTCTATTTTATTATCTTTTAACAATTTATTTTTTAAATTATAATTTTTATTAGAAGAAAATACCTTAGTATCTTTTAATGAATTATCTTTTATCGCTGTTTTGCCAACCATCCTACCAAGGGTAACATATCAATTTCATATATTCAAGTAAAAACCTACACCGCGGAAAGTCCTGGGACTTCTTCTGTAGCCTTGGCTTGATCATATTGGTCGTTCGTAGGTTCTTCTGGGGCTTTTTCTGACATCTCTGAATCCCACTTATCAAAATATAATTTAAGGTTTGCAATTAAATAATCGTAAAACATTTCCTGATCTTCGGGGTTGTCAAGCTCTGCATAATAATCAACTATAGATTTTTCTATGTTTGGATAGATTCTTTCAGCTTTGTTTCTTCCTGTGGTATCAGTGCCAGATATCTGCGCCAATCCTTCTTCTTCCTCTTCATTAGATACAGGCTGATCTTTTTCAGATCCATCTTCAGCATCAATAAATTTGTCCATGTCACCTTCAACATTATCCTCTATTTCAATATCTACCTGCTCAGATAGTTCTGAATCAGAATTCTCAATATCGTTTAGTTTTACTGGTGCAAGTGTGTCCTGAACCCATCTGACAACGTGAGCCCTGAAAGACTTTCTTTGTTCTTCACTAGTCGTTAGCGTTTTGTAAACCTCCCTTAAGGTAGCTAAAACGTTAGTATTTTTTAATAAATCCTTTAGCGTATTGATACCTGTACTGTCACTGGTATCGGATGTTGGATCTTCTTGCTCGTTTATTTCGAAGGTCTCAATCGACTCTTTAAAAATAATCTCTCTAAGGTTCATTCTCAATTTATGTTCTTCTAGAATTGATTCTACTATTTTTTCCTGCTCTTTTGACTTTTTATTAAAAAATTCTTTCATATACTTTCTCAATCGTAATCTTAGAGCTCTCTCGTTTTTCTTTTTACTGTTCATCTTTTTGTCTTCCCTTTTATTTTTTGGACTTTTTTCTATGGCTTGAGGACCAATCCCTCCGGGCCCTATCGCTATAGACCCTGCGGTACTGATCTCTTCGATTTCCTCCTCTGCCAAGAATGCGTTTGATATATTTTTAGGTCTATCTTTTCGAAATCCGCCGCCATGTTTTGTCAAATCTTTTCTTCCCATATCTAAATAGGTTCTATGTGCCTTTGAGAGTCGACTCTTCATTTTTCTTTGAAACTTACCTGAAGATTTCTTTGCCCTAGGTGCGCGCCGCACCTTAAACCCCTCAAGTACAAGACTTAACTCGTGTTTAATGATCTCCTGTATTTCATCAATTTCAGGTTCTAAAACTTGATCTGATTCGTCTTTATTTTCATCAGAATCAGCTGGATTTATTCCTAGAATTCCTAGAATGGCCAAGACGTCTTCGGGCCTGGGTACAAAATCTTTTAAAAATTCAATACCAATAGGGTCCTCAAACGCTAAATCTATAAAGTCTCTCATGTCTGAAGCATGATAAAGTTGCTTGTCTGCAACCTTTCCTTCTAGTCTTTCTTCTTCGGATAGTTCATCTGGTGATACTCTTCCTTTTCCTTTGTTTAGTACACTAGCGATACTTGGGTGCTGATTGAGAAGCTCAAGATACTCCGAAGAATGATTGAATGGCCCAACAGCTTTTTTTATTATTTTTAGATCAGGTCTCTTTTCTTTGCTTTTAGCTAAAATTTTATCCCCATATCTTTCGGCATCACTACCTTTAGCGCCGACACCTAAAATAACTGTAGCATTCTTTGGAGCAGCATACAGGTTATCTGGCACCGCGGGATCTTGTATATAATTAATAGCCGTCATCATTGGAGACGCGACCCCATCAGGGCCGACCATAATTCTTGCTTTATTTTTTATAGGTGATTTATCAATCATTGCATTCCAGCATTGTATTGCTTGTTCAGCAGTAATTGAATTTCCGTTTTTGAGGGCTCGACCAGATAACTGAGGCGCCGAAACAAAAACATAAATAACATCCGCATCTTTTGCAAGTTCTTCGGCAGCTAAGATGTGTCCTTTGTGTGGAGGTTTAAATGAACCCGGAAATAGTGCAATTGTTAAAGGCCCAGAACTCGCCGCTGCGGTCTGTACACCAGCATTAGATGCCTCTATTGGTCCGAAGCGCTGAAAGCGCTCCATACCCAGTATTTGGTTGGCTGGTGCGAAATTTCCTGTAAGTTTATAGGTTGTCCCGTTGTAATCGAAAACAAAACCCTCAGAAGGTGTATTTATACCGCCTGCACTTTTTAATTTTTCCATCTGTTTGATGAGTTCTTCCTTTGCTCTTTCGTTGGAAGAATTTTGTATTTTGTTTATAGAGGTTTGAACTTGAGATTGCAGGAACTTGACCTGCTTTTCATTGTCAGAAATAAAAGCACTTTGAAGACCATCAACAGCAGATACTGAAAAATCGTGAAGGACCCTCTGTAGAGATAAAGTATATTTGGCGTATTTAAAATCATTTACGAACTTGGAGACTTCGTCTTTCAGTTCCAAAGGAAGACCAGCTTTGATCTGTCTCAAGTTTGGCTTGCCGGGCAAACCCATGACCCTTTGAAGAATCATTTTGTTTCGATCTTCGGTTAGTCCGAACATTTCAATTTCCGGTACTACCTGTTGTACTACATAATCATTTATAGTGGCTTCATCATTAAGTCCTATATCTCTAACAAGATTGTCTACCTTAGAGATAGTGCTGGCAACAATTTGCTTATCTTTCATAGGTGAAAGTTTTCGAATTTGGTTTGCTTCAACAGAGAAAACGGCAGGGTCGTCAGAAGAAGCTCCAACCAGTGCTTGTTCGAGTTTTATAAAATTATCTGAAACATCTTGCTCTAGTTTTTGACCTGTTGCGGCATCAAAAGCTCCATGACCTACGCGGTGTATAAGCAGTGTCTTTTTGTCATAGGGTATAACATTTGTTGTGTCGGCACCTCTGGGATCACCTTCTTCTAGTTCCGGATTTCCAGGATTCATTACTTCTGTATTGAAGTAGACATTGTTTTCAGGTCCGAAGATTTCTTCTTGAGTTCGCTCGTCAGTACCTGAAATAGCATCTTCAAAAGCAGATATTGCTTCTGTGAAACTGTATCTTAGGGCCTGCGCCGGATGGTCTGAAAAGAAGTCGTCAAATTGTTCAACATCTAGGCCTCCGGCTTTTATATGGCCTTTATTACGAATAGCTTTGGCTTTTCCAGTCCGAACGTCAAAGGAGAGAAATATGTTCTGACCGTCAGTTTTTTCAGTGCCACGAAGCTTTCCGTCGGAAGCCGCTTGCAATAATTGTTTTAATTCCCCGAAGGTCATTTCACCATTATCGTAAATATGATTCATGTGCCCAGCAACGGCACCTTCTTGTAATAATTCTTTTTTCATTTTTACCCTCAATTATAACAGTTATTTAGTCCATTCTTTAAGTAGTTTTTCAAATAATCTTGTATTTTTCTTTGTAAACCTAGACTCATAAAGAGTGTTTTCTTGCTCTGGTGTTCGAATCTTAGATTCCTTTTTAAACTGTTCTGGTTGCACGCCCTTTTCCGGCTTGAACGTTCCAGACTTTTTCTTTTCGGACTTTTTCTTTTCAGGCTTTTTCTTTTCAGACTCTTCATTTTCAGACCCCTGATCAAGATAAGCCGGTAGATCATCATCTGTACCATTCACACCGTCAGGTCCTGGGCCCATGGGCTTGGCGCCTTCTTGTTCTAAAGATTTTTTCTTTTTTACTGAATCTTCCCTTGAGCCGGCGCTGGTGCTGCATGATCCTTCTTCTAATTCTTCTTCAACTTCAGAAAGTTTTTCCAAATCGGAGGACACTCTGGCCTGGTGCTTAACAGCTTTCTTTAAAGCGTTTGCAGCTGCGTTTTCTGGCAGGCTCGTAGGTGTCGCGCTGAGACTTTCAATCGCACTCTGGACTTTTGCTGACAGCTCAGGCGCCTGAAGGGCCCGTTTTAACTCTTCAATCGCCGCTAATACCTCCGGCGGCAAATTACTTTTCGCACCCTCGGGTTTTATTGTCATTCCCTTAGTGAAATTAATTTCTTGTTCTTGTTCACTCAACAGCTTCCCGATCAAACCTTTGAGCACTTTCTTACTTATTTTTACAGACATGTTTTTGTTCTCCTTTAAAAATTCCTGTTCTGCTATTTGCATTTTATATTGTAATTTATTATCCAAACCGTCTTCCCAATCCCTGAAGCACATATTACCTTGTAGATACGCTTCTTCTTCCATCTTTCGCATATGAGGGCATTCTTGAGCGTAGTTTTTATTCATTGTCTTCATCTTATCAGGGCGCAAGTCGCCTCTTTCATTTTGACAATGATGCACCAACTCATGAGCAAATGATCTCAAAATGTCTTTAGGATGCCGATTAGTTGTATATAAAGTTATTGATTTTTCCCCTGGATTGTAAAACGCAGTCTTGCCAAGCGAGTTGTTTCCATTCTCCAAATCACTCCTCAGAAACAATCTGGGTGGATGCTTGAACTTTAACCTGTCCTTTGCAAAAGTAACTAATTTTTTTATCAATGGTTTTATATAATTGCTATTCATGGATAAACCTCTAACATAATTAGTTACCTAATACATTAAGGCCTTCAATAAAATTAAGACTTAAAAGTGTCATAAGAATTGTTGGAATCTTGAAGTCTGATGTTGTGAACCCCTTTTGATCCGCCGAACCGGAAAGGAATAGGGCCACCCGGACTGTTGATATAGTTAGTTTTCTTTATAGATTGAGTCACTTCTTGTTCTATAAGTCTATTTTCGAAACTTCCAGAACCTTCAATCACAACAACCGCACCGTAAATGGTTGATGTTTTTATGTCTGGATCTGTACCTGTCAGAGAATAGCCATTAATATCTGGATGTCTTGTAAACATCGGAGCGGGTATCGCGATAACGTTTCCGTTCATTGCTGGCTTTGCTCCAAAATGCGAAGCTCCAGCTCCTCCTGGTGAAGACGGCCCGCCAAAATTCTCATTTTTCTCATATTGTATAGTGTGAAATTGAGACCCACTATAAGGGCTGTTGATCGTTTGTCCTAAATCCCAGCCACCCGCAGAGGTAGAATGATAAATGTATGCACGACCAGCCACTAACCCGGAATCTCCAGATCTGCTAGGTCTCCAGGTTGGCGAAGCCACCAATAAAGAATTTGTTCCGAATACTAATCCGTACCCAAAAGATGCGTCACCCTGTCCGGAGATGCCTCCGGTTCCAACAAAAGAGGGGTCCGGATCTTCAAGTTGCGCAACTATAGCCCAGCCAGAAGAACCAGATTCCATAATAAA
>VMHT01065092.1_pt1 | contig 11833 bp, 12 predicted proteins | sample 4693611 | NCBI WGS metagenome assembly VMHT01 (sample SAMN12280063, study PRJNA550983) | marine metagenome | isolation source: seawater sampled from same location over 5 years 0.02-0.2 micron viral filtrate | place: USA: collected off the coast of southern California halfway between the port... ...
ACGTAGTTCAACTTACATTATATAAATACATTATGATAGTTGGAACAACTCTATGAAACTAAGTGAAGTCACATTAAGAAAAACACATCTCATATTTGAAGATGATGCTGATACTCGTATGCCTGAGATTGACACCACTGCTGAGATTGATGGTAAGACATACAAATGGCGTGGACAACAATGGACTGTGGTTAATCCTGACGGAACTAATGGCAGAGTTGCATCAAGAGATGTTCAAAGAAATCTAACAGCTCAATGGAGAACAAGTAATCCAGTTCCTCGAGGTGTATTTAAACTAACTCCTGGTGTACAACAAGTTAGTAACAACAGGTTTATGGTAACCTTGCCGGATACAACAACTGTAGTTGAAACTGATAGCCTAGCCAATGCAAACGCTATACAACAAAGAGTTGACGAACTAGATGGCAAAACTCCTAGACAAATTACAACAGCTATTGAAGCAGATACCAAAAGCGGTGCATTAAAGTCTACAAAGTTTACAAAAAGCTGGTCACTTGGCAGAGCTGTTCGAAACATGAATATTGCAGATTTCGAAAAGATGACAAGAGCAAGGAATAGTATTGTTGGAAAACTTCTTTCCAGTAGACTCTTTAGAATTGTTATAGGTTTTGCAGGCAATGCAGCTATGATAATAGGCATGTTTGCTGAAATTGAAAATGTACAGATAGAAATTGAAGAAGCTGAAGCAAACGGCGGTGACGTTCAGCGATTACAAGATATTAAAAGTATACTAGTAGGACAGGCAATAGCAGCCTTTGCCGCTCAAGTAATAGCAATGCTTGCAAGAACAAGAACTGTAAAACTGCTATTAACTCCATTAAGGGCTATAATTAGAGGCGGACAAGTAGCAACAGCACTTACCGGTGTTGGTGCACCTGCTGCATTTTTGAGTTTGATTGTTACTGAAGCATTGTGGATAGTAATACCATTGATTTTAAGTACGTCAAGTGTACAACGTTGGATAGCTGAAATCATTGTTGATAGTACATTCAAAGATATTTTTGTCAGTACAGGAAGAAGTGCAGTTGGAGTTGTAAATGCAGCTGATCAAATGCTTAATGGAAGATTTGGAACTGGAGCACTAGCTAAAGCATTAAACGGATTTGATCCAACTGAAACTGAAGGTGTTACAGGGGAGTACTACAGTGAGAGTGAATGGGCCAAGCTGGTTTTTGGCCCATTGTTGTTTCCACCAAACCAAGAAAGTATGCTAGTTCCTTATATACCTAGCAGTAGAAGAAACGTATTGTTAGCAGGCACAATGGATCTTAATCCTATGGATGCTGATGATGTAACAAATGATGGAGAAGATGACACAGTGGATACATCTCCATCAGCTGGTGCTAATCCTGAAACTTCTAGCGATCCTGGAATGCCTATAAATCCTGATGCTCAAGCAGGACCGCAATAACTAAATCAACGGCATCTTTGAGTTTTTGGTATTTTCAATATTGTCTTTTATAATACTGGTAATAATATCGTGATCTTCTAAGTCAGTATCGTAAAGTATTTGGTCAACTGAAATTCCGCCACGCATGTACCAACTAAGTCGATATGCGTTATCTTTTATTTGTTTGATATTATTTTCAAAATCTTTGGCTAACGAAAGTATATCAGAGTCTTCTAGGCTCGTTAGCCTTGTACGAAAAAATCCGATGTATCCAATGATATTCTAACATCATCTTCATGGTCGCATTCGTTGCATTTTATTGATTCAGGAGGAATACGCCATTCGTTGGTATTTTTTTCAATCAACTTTTTAAGTTCGTGAAACAACCCTACTTCGGCCTCGCCAAGGAAATCGTTTATTTCTTCTCTATTAGTTTCAACTTCTCCATCTACTTCGACAGCAGAAACTTGATCAAGTATTGCTTGAGCAACTAAAATGTTTATTTTATCAATAACTTCTTGTATAAACTTTTCTTTTTCTTTTTCTTCATTGATCTTGCTAATATTTAGATTTAATGCACGTTGATATGCAGTTTGTTGTTTTTGTATATCAGTCCATGCCTTGTAGCTTAGTGGCTCAATATGTATAACAAAGTTTTCATAATGCAACTTATCTTCAAACTCTCTTGTTGAAAAGTAATCTAAATATTTTTGTAGTTCAACTTCGTATTGATTATCAGCACCGCATTTTTTACATTTAGATGAAACAGTCATAGTATCGCCATATGAAGACATTCTTATTGCTATAAGTATTGCATCAAGATCTAAAGTTTTAATAGCCCAAGGATCTATAATAGCTGGAATACAGCTACTAATGTTTTTTGCAGTTGCATCTCCGTTGATAAGTGCATCAGGGGTTTTAAATAATATTTCATCACTGGCTGTCATACTAAACACTGCGAGATTGGTATAGGTGTTCTCGGCTAATATTTTTTCATTATACCATTTTCCATTGCTAGGAATATTCAAATATAACTTAGGCTGTCTTCGATATTTTTTTAGCGGACTTTGTGTTTTTTCCATGGTTGTTCCTATAAGGTAAATACTACTAGCTATATTTATTTTATAGTTAAGTAGGAGTTTAACGTTTTGGCAGAAGAAGTCACAGGCCCAGCAATTGGCAAGCTATTAGGCACCTTTACTGGTGCAGTAGGTGGTGCAACTAAGGCTGCTGTTGGTTTAGGTGGTGCCCTGCTGACTGGGCAACAAAATCTATCAGCTTATAGTGGTGCTATTGCAGCCAATACTGGATTGTTTGGAAAACAGCTCGGCGGCGTAATTGATGGATTGTCAAAGTTTGCCGACGCAAGCCTTATTGAATATCAGCAACTTACTAATTTAGGTGCTACATTTGGAAAAGAAATAAAAGATGTAAAAGTATCTGCTGCTGAACTTGGCTTGAGTGTTGAAGAAATGACAGGCTTTATAAAATCAAACTCTGAAGCATTGAGAGCATTTGGTGGTACAACTGATTTAGCTATGTCTCGATTTAAAGCATTATCGACTACTGTTCTTGATAGTGCAGAACTTGGTACCAAACTTCGTGCGTTGGGATATACAACAACTGATATAAACAATAATCTTGCATTGTATGGTGAAATTAGTGATGCCAATAGTAGAAAAGATAGAGCAAGTGTAGAATCGCAAGCTCAAAGTGCTAAAGCATTAATGGTAGAACTTGATGGTCTATCAAAACTCACAGGCAAACAGCGTGATCAACTAGCTGACGAAATGAAAGAACGCAGACGCCAAGGTGATGTAAATGCATTTTTGTCAACAAAATCTGCCGAAGAGCAAACTGCATTTACTACTAAGTTAGTTGAACTACAAAACACACTAGGAAAAGATGCAGCTGATGCATTTGTAGATGTTGCACTCAGAGGCGCACCTACTACTGAAAGCACAAGAAATGCATTACTTGCAATGGGCAACGGCGCTGATGACCTGTATGCTGCGGCTCAACAGTTTAACGCTGGTGATATTAGCAGTTTCCAAAACAGTCTAGAAGCAGCTACCGGTGCTGCAATGGATTATCAAGACACAGAACAGTTTAGACAAACTGCAATACTTGGTGGGCTTTCTAACGTCTCAGGCGCATTTGCAGATGCAAGTGCTGCTGGATACAACTATAAAAATGCAATTGATAGTGTTGGTGACGGCACTATGACAGCAGAACAAGCTAGAGAAACACTGAATACTCAAATACTAGCTGAGCAAGCTCGTCAGATGGAACAAACCACTGGTATATATGACAGTACGATTGCTATACAAGAAAACTTACGTGAAATAACAACAACAGTAATGGAAACTACTATTCCTCACATTGAAAATGTTGCTGTTGCTGCATTAGAAAAAATATCAGAAGTTATGCCTAGTGCAGAAACTATTGCTAGTGAACTTGGCGGCGCAATCAACAACATATTTAATGCAGCAGAATCAATGGATAACCAAGAAGCATATAAAAATGGTATGGTGCCAACAAATGGCTTTATACAAGAAGGTACTGCTGCGGCAAATGCAAATGCAGAGGCTCTTGGTGCAACAGTTGAAGGTGCAGGTGCAACAACTGATGCTACTATTGAAGGCACCGCAACAACTACACAAGACGATGTAGAATCAGCACGAGCAGAAGTAGCAGCAGCAAATGCAGCTTTAGATACCTCTGTAGCAGAGTTAGCAACACTAACTGAAAATGGGCTAACGGCGCTAGATCCACCAGTTCGAGCAGCACAAGAAGCAGCCGAAGCCGCAAGAGCCAGAATTGCAGAAGCTGAAACCAATTTAAGTGATACAATAGTAAACTCAATTGATGGATTAAGAGCAGTACAAGATTCAACCCTTGCTAAACTAGAAAGATACAAATCCGAGGGATCAAGGTACCGTGGAGGCTTTGCCGAAGGCGGTGAGATTGGTGCTAATGAATTTGGAATGGTAGGCGAAGCTGGACCTGAGTTTATTAGTGGACCAGCAAATGTTATGAGTGCTAACACCAGTATGGGTGTTATGCAAAATCTTATGAAAGGTATTAAAAGTCTTGATAGTAGTGTTCAAAACAATGGTGCAAATGGACAAAATACGATAAGTAATAATAATGTTGCAGAACAAATGAGTAATTTAATGACAAGTAAGTTTGATACAATGATACAACAGTTACAAACACTTGTAACTATAGAATCATCCTCAGCAAGTGCGCAACAAAAAACATTTAGAGCTACAAAGAGTCTACAGGGCAATATGCTGAAAGGTACAATATGAGTTGGAAAAAACATTTTACTCCAGTTCCTACAAGTGATAATACAAACGGAGGGTACAGTCCCTTTAGTTTAAAAGGATCTAACGGAATAGGCCCAGCAGCGGCCAACTATTCATCACACTTGCCTGACGTGTATGTTGGCTCTCCTAATCGTATTGAACGTTACAATCAATACAACACTATGGATAGTGACAGCGAAGTTAATGCTGCACTTGATATCTTGGCTGAGTTTTGTACACAAAAGAATAAACAAAACAACACACACTTTCAACTTGATTTCAAAGGCGCACCGACTAATAGTGAAGTACAGGTTATCGGGCAGTACTTACAACAGTGGTGCAAACTAAACAAGTTTGAAACACGTATGTTTAGAACTATTCGTAATGCATTTAAATATGGTGATCAGTTTTTTATTAGAGATCCAGAAACACAGAAACTATTTCATGTTGATCCTGGCCAGATTACAAAAGTTATTGTCAACGAAAGCGAAGGTAAGAAGCCCGAACAGTATGTTGTGAAAAACTTAAACTTTGCATTTGGCGCATTACAAGCAACACCGTTGAACACACAGAATAGTTATGGTCCAGGCGGCACTAACGGTTATCAGCAAGTTCAACGAGGAACAGGTGTAGGAAATAATCACACACCTAGTGGCAATACTAGTAGATTTGCTCAAGAACACGACGAAACATACATTGATGCACAACATGTTTTACATTTGAGTTTAAGTGAAGGGTTGGATCAAAACTATCCTTTTGGTAACAGTTTATTAGAAAGTATATTTAAAGTATACAAACAAAAAGAATTACTTGAAGATGCTATTATTATCTATCGAGTACAACGTGCGCCAGAGCGCAGAGTATTCTACGTTGATGTGGGCAACATGCCATCACACCTTGCTATGCAGTTTGTGGAGCGTGTAAAGACGGAAATACACCAAAGACGTATCCCATCCAAGACAGGTGGTGGCACAAATGTCATAGACAGTTCATATAACCCTCTGTCAATCAACGAAGATTACTTCTTCCCACAAACTGCTGAAGGACGTGGTTCAAAAGTTGAAACACTACCCGGCGGTACTAACTTAGGAGAGATTGATGACCTTAGGTACTTTACTAACAAACTGGTTCGCGGATTGCGTATTCCTAGCAGTTACTTACCCACAGGTGCAGACGATGGGGCAAGTCAATACAACGATGGCCGTGTTGGCACAGCATACATACAAGAGTTAAGATTTAACAAATACTGCGAACGTTTGCAGGATATGGTAGCTGAAGATTTTAACAGTGAGTTTAAACTGTATTTACAAAGCAAAGGTGCAAACATTGATTATGCAATGTTTGATTTAAGACTAACTCCACCACAAAACTTTGCAGCATATAGACAAGCAGAACTTGATAACAACCGTATTAGTACATTTACAAGCATGGCAGCAGTTCCATATATATCAAATAGATTTGCACTTGAAAGATTCTTAGGATTGAGTACAGAAGAGATAGCAGAGAACGAACGTTTATGGCGTGAAGAAAATGACGAAAACCTAACTGATCTTGTTACAGACGATATGGCAGGCGAAATGAGAGGTGCTGGACTAAGCGGTGCTGATCTTGCAGGCGACTTTGGAGGACTTGAAGACGAGTTAGGTGACGATTTAGGCGGAATAGATGGCGGCACTGATACTGCACCTGAAACAAATACCGGAGACGAACTTGGCGGTGGTGGTGCAGAACCAAATCCGGCACAAACGATATAAATACATTATGATACTTAGAGAACTATATTACTTTGATAGAGAAACAATGGAGCCTACTGAGGACGACACCTACAATGCTGAGGACGATACCAGTATTGTTAAAGTTGACGACAATAGAAAAAGTAGACTATCTCTAAAAGATATCAATCGTGCCCGTAAAGCATCTGATACTCATACAGAACAAAAAGCCAAGGATCTTAATTATGTTAGACAAATGTACGGTCTAGCAGCACAAGCAGCCGCTGGCGGGATCTAATGTCAAATAAAATAGCTTTTGTACTTGGAAACGGTACTAGCCGTTCTGCAATCAACTTACATAACTTAAAAAACAAAGGTACAACATACGGCTGTAACGGCTTGTATAGAGAGTTTGTGCCAGATCATTTAGTATGTGTTGATACTAAAATGATTATCGAAATTAGCGAAACTGATTATCACTTAAAATACAATGTTCATTCAAATAGAAACAAACTAACTGAAAGAACACCTAATATTAATATTATGCATCCAAATAAAGGATGGAGTAGCGGTCCAACTGCCTTATTATTAGCAAGTCAAAACGATCATAACGAAATATACATATTAGGTTTTGATTATGTAGGTTTAGGAAAAGATAATCAACTAGTTAATAATATATATGCAGGTAGTAGAAACTATAAAAACGTTAATGATAGAGCAACGTACTATGGAAACTGGCAAAGACAAACAATGATGTGTATAAACCAGCATCCAAAAACTAAATATTACCGAGTACTAAGCTCAATAGAAGATTATATTCCAGATCATTTAAGGGATTTAAGTAATCTATCGCATATAACATATGAGGAATTTAGTAAAGTTTTTCAATAAAAAATATAAAACGGGTCGTTTTGACCCCATTTTACACGCATATTTACAAAAGAGTGTAAATATAATAGACAGCCTTGACAATAAAGGAGAATGACATGACTGATCGCAACAAGTTTGAAGAAATGCTTGAGCGTCTTGTAAATGAAGACAAAGAAGGTGCAGAAGCATTATTCCACGAAATCGTGGTAGAAAAATCAAGAGATATTTATGAAGGTCTACTTGAAGACGAAGAAGTAGAAGAAACAACTGATGAAGAAGTTGAAGAAGCTACTGACGAAGAAGTAGATGAATCAGATGAAGACCTAGACGAGTCAAATGACGAAGATCTAGATGAATCAGATGAAGACCTAGACGAAGCAACTGATGAAGTTGAAGAAGGTATGTTTGACGAAGGTGGTGATCCAGCTGACGAACTAGGAATGGACATCGAAATGCCAGGCGCAGACGATGGTGAAATGGACATGGACATGGACATGGGTGGCGACGAAGCTGGCGATGACATGGGCATGGGCGACGAAGGCGGAGACGTTGAAGATCGTATCGAAGATCTAGAAGATGAACTAGAAGCTCTTAAAGCAGAGTTTGCAGATATGATGGGCGACGAAGCTGGCGATGATGGAGATGACATGGACATGGGCGGCGATGACGCAATGGCTATTGACATGGACACAGACGATGCTGAAGAAGAGCCAGAAGAAGCAATGGCATTTGAAGCAGACGAAGAAGTTGAAGAAGCTACTGACGAAGAAGTAGAAGAATCAAAACTTCCAAAGTCAAATTCAGAACTAATGCGTGAGTATGCAGACAAAGTAGCACCAGCAAAAATGGGCGACAACGGCGCAAACGCAACATCACCAACAGCAAAACCAAACAACATGGGTGGCACAAGTGCTAACATAGTTGCAGGTGGCGACGGCGGAACAGGCGGAACACAAGGTGGTCTAGCTGCTCCAAGTGCAAAAGATATGAATACCAAGAACGTAAATGTTCCTGGTGCTAAAGGGGCGACAAAAATGTCAAACCAACCCGGCCATGGTGCCGAGAAGAAAGGTGCTGCACCTAACCAAGACGCAGGCGCAGGTTCACCTTTAAATGGCGCTCCAAAAAGAGCGAAGTAAGGACTGATTGATGAATTTACTAAGTGAAAGTTTGAGTTTTGACCAAGCTAAAGTGATTGTTGAGTCTGCTAATGAAGGCAAGGATCTTTATATGAAAGGTATTTGTATTCAAGGCGGAGTACGCAACGCAAATCAACGTGTATATCCCGTTAACGAAATTGGCAGGGCTGTCACCACGCTCAACGAGCAGATTAGCAATGGTTATTCAGTACTAGGCGAAGTAGATCATCCAGAAGGACTTAATATAAACATTGACCGTGTAAGCCATATGATCACAGAAATGTGGATGGATGGCCCAAACGGTTACGGTAAACTTAAAATACTACCAACTCCGATGGGACAACTAGTTAAAACAATGCTTGAAGCAGGTGTTAAACTAGGTGTTTCATCGCGAGGTAGTGGTAATGTCAGCGAAAGTGGCAATGGAGAAGTTTCCGATTTTGAGATTATAACAGTAGATGTAGTTGCCCAGCCAAGTGCTCCGGGCGCCTACCCAACACCTATTTACGAACACCTTATGAACAGCAATGGTGGATATAAGGCGTTCCTAACATCAAGGGAAGTACAAGGCGATAAAAAGGCACAAAAATATTTAAAAGAGAGCTTGTTAGATGTAATAAGCAAACTCCGCTAACTAGGAGAGGAGATCATATGTTAGACTCACTTAAATCACTCTTCGAAAACTCAGCACTATCGGAAGAAGTGCGTTCAGAACTAGAGGAAGCATGGAACGCTAAAGTTGAAGAAAATAAACTTCAAGCTACCGCAGAACTACGTGAAGAATTTGCTAAGAAATATGCACATGATAAAACAACAATGGTGGAAGCCATTGATGCTATGATGACAGAAAAACTTAGTGAAGAAATTGCAGAATTCCAAGATGACCGCAAACAACTAGCAGAAGCAAAAGCTAAGTTTGCAGTAGCACAGCGTAAAAATGCTAATCTAATGAAATCATTTGTTAGTGAACAACTAGCAAAAGAAATCAAGGAACTACACGCAGATCAAAAAGTAACAAAGGACAAGTTTGTTGCTCTAGAAGAGTTTGTAGTTGAATCACTTGCAAAAGAACTTGCAGAGTTTTATGAAGACAAAAAAGATCTTGCCGAAACAAAAGTACGTTTAGTACGTGAAGGCAAAGCACACGTTAATAAAGTCAAAACTGAATTTATTAAGAAAAGTGCAGCGTTAGTATCAGAAACAGTGTCAAAAGGACTTAAGAAAGAAATTTCAGCACTGAAAGAAGATATTGATCAAGCACGTGAAAATGATTTTGGCCGTAAGCTATTCGAAGCATTTGCTAACGAATATCAACACAGTTATTTGAACGAAAGTTCAGAAACATCAAAACTGCTTAAAGTTGTAGATACAAAAGACAAACAAATTGTAGAAGCACGTCAAGCAGCGGCTAAAGCGATCAAACTTGCGGAAGCAAAGTCAATCGAAGTTAAATCGATTAACGAAACAAACACCCGCAAAGACACTATTAATGCATTGGTTTCGCCATTAAGCAAAGACCAACGTGACATTATGACAGACTTACTGGAATCAGTTCAAACATCTCGTTTAAGAGCATCGTTTGACAAATACCTGCCGGCGGTAATAGACGGTAATACTCCAGCGAAGAAGAAGGCAGTACTATCAGAGGCAAAAGAAGTAACAGGCAACCGAACACAAACAAATGACATCAAAGCAGACGCAGACAACAATGTTGTTGATCTAAAGCGTTTAGCTGGATTATAATAAGGAGATACCAATGTCAGAACTACTCGAAAGTCGTTGGAATGATACCAAGTCAGCACTTCTTGAAGGCCTTCAAGGCAATAAGAAAGCAGTAATGGCTTCAACCCTAGAAAATACCCGTAGGTATTTGGCTGAAACTGCAACTGCGGGTGCTACATCTGCCGGTAACATCGCAACACTAAACCGTGTGATCCTTCCAGTGATCAGACGTGTTATGCCAACAGTCATCGCAAATGAGATTGTAGGCGTACAACCAATGACTGGCCCAGTTGGCCAGATTCACACGCTACGTGTTCGCTATAGCGACACAGCAGGCACAGGCGCAAGCGGTGCAGTAGCTGGTGAAGAAGCACTAAGTCCATTTAAGATTGCTGAAGCATATAGTGGTAACGCTACTAGTGCAAAAGCAGACGCTACAGCAGCACTTGAAGGCGCAGCGGGTAACCGTTTGTCAATTCAGATCTTAAAGCAAACTGTTGAAGCTAAAACACGTAAGCTATCAGCACGTTGGACATTCGAAGCCGCACAAGACGCACAGTCGCAGCACGGCATCGACGTTGAAGCAGAAATCATGGCAGCACTTGCTCAAGAGATTACTGCTGAGATCGACCAAGAGGTCCTAGCATCTCTTAACACACTAGCTGGTACAGGTACAGATACATTTGACCAAGCAGCAGTTAGTGGTACAGCAACTTTTGTTGGTGACGAACATGCTGCACTTGCAGTACTAGTTAACCGTGCAGCTAACCGCATCGCACAGCGTACACGCCGTGGCGCAGGTAACTGGGCAGTTGTATCACCAGCAATCCTAACAGTTCTACAAAGTGCTACAACTTCAGCATTTGCACGTACAACTGAAGGTACTTTTGAAGCACCAACTAACACTAAAATGGTTGGCACATTGAACAACGCAATGAAGATCTACGTAAACACATATGCAGCAGATGATGATGTATTAGTTGGTTACAAAGGTACAAGTGAATCAGATGCAGCAGCATTCTATTGCCCATACATCCCACTTATGTCTTCAGGTGTTGTCCTAGATCCAAGTACATTCGAACCAACAGTTTCGTTCATGACACGTTATGGATATGTTGAGCTATCGAACACTGCTTCGTCTCTAGGTAACGCAGCTGACTACTTGGAAAAAGTAGAAGTATCAGCAAGCAACCTAAGCTTCACATAAGTTTAGACTTAACAAAAAACAAAAATAGACCCTACGGGGTCTATTTTTATGATAACTATTTGCATGGAGTAATAAAAATATGCCAATAGGACAAATAATAAAATACAATAAAAAAAGAAAATATAGTGTAATACGTCCAGATAAGTGGGGACGAGAACTTTATGATGTTCTTTTTGAAACTAAAGACTTTAAAGCATTGCTAGGTGACGTAGTTGAATACGAAGAAGTATTATCTAACGGAAAAAAATATGCATTAAATCTTAGAAAAATAGAAAAAATCGGTTGACTTCTCTTACAGATATGTTATATTAAGTACATAAGCTAGACGACGGTTTAGATTAGATAGTGCAAGGAATGGCAATCCGTAGAGGTTGTAACTTGATTCATAGCTGTGGTGGCAATGCAAGAGCGTAGAGATACGAAGTTGTATTTTTAGACGTAACTGTTTAATATGAAGTTCC
>VMHT01062808.1_pt1 | contig 11832 bp, 16 predicted proteins | sample 4693611 | NCBI WGS metagenome assembly VMHT01 (sample SAMN12280063, study PRJNA550983) | marine metagenome | isolation source: seawater sampled from same location over 5 years 0.02-0.2 micron viral filtrate | place: USA: collected off the coast of southern California halfway between the port... ...
AGAACCAGAACCAGAACCAGAACCAGAACCAGAAATGAGACCAGATTATAAAACAGAAAGTGAATTATATGGAGATATTAAAAGAACAGATTTTAAAAGAAAAGGAGGCGAGAGCATGTACGAACCTCCATTACCAACATCAGTTGTTTCGGAAACAAAATATGTTGGAAAACCCGTGATGAGAAAAGACACAACTTATGGAGATGTGATTAGTTATGAAATAAAAGAAAGAAAGAATGGGGAAAGTAGATATGAACCTCCATTGCCAACGAGTATGTTAGAAATTAAATCAACTAAAGGGAAACATTCAACAGAGAAACCAGTTGCACTGATGGAATGGATTTTAAAATATTATTCTAAAGAAGGCGATGTGGTTTTAGATCCAACCATGGGGTCTGGGTCAACTGGCGTGAGTTGTAAAAATATGAATAGGAACTTCATCGGAATAGAGAAAGACCCAGAAATATATGAAGTCGCTGTTAATAGAATCGAAGAATAAAATAGAAAAAATAATTATTTTAAATTAAAATATTTATTATATTTATAAATATAAATGGATGAAACAATATTAACTGCTAAATATGATTCAGCGAAAATTGGTGAAGTAGATGATAATGGTTTAGTAATTTATGAACCAAAAGATTTATCAGAACATATGGAATGGATTAGTTTAAAAAGACGAATAGAGAAATTAAATAATTATGAAGTTAAATTATTATTTGAGATAATGGATAGAGGTGCGACAAGAGACCAAGCGATGAAAACATTAAAACAAATAAGAGAAATGGCAGTTGAACCAATTAAGGTATTAAATGAATTAACAAAAGTGTCCGGGGTAGAAGAAGAAAAAAAAGAAGAATTAAAGAGTGATGATTAAATATATTATTTATTTAAGTTTTACCCCGGACACTTTTTTTCTCCATAATAAATATTAAATGAAAAGAGAAGAGGTTTTAAAAATTGGAGAAAATATTTCTAAAGTACTTCAGAGTAATTCACGAGAAGATTTAGTAAAAGATTTGGCGAGACTTATATATGAATTAGAAAGTATAAAAGAAGAAATAAATAATTTTGTTAAAAGTGAAATAGAAAGTGAATCTGATGAATCGGAGGATGAAGTATCGATTGATGATGAAGATTTAGTTATTAAAGTGGAGAAAGGTTTTCATTCAATAAAATAATAATAGATAAATATATTTCTTCATCATTAATTTCATAATCAGTTTCTTCTCTATCAAAATAAAAATAACTATATTCTACTATCCCTTGAAACTCATGCATAACTGAATTAAATAATTTTTTATTTTTTATTATTTCTTTATCTTCTTTTTCACGATCATAATTGATCTTGAATATTTTAGATTTAATTTCACTAGGTAGATTCTCAAAATTCATTATATATATTAAATATATTTTATTTTTAATAATTAATCTAATATTATTCATTAAAAAACATTAAAAAACGGTTAATTTATCATAATAATCTTAGTTTTTACCTATTTAGACACTTAAAGAAACATTAATTTTAAAATTAATTCTTTAAATACCCTAAAAAAGACCATAAAACCAGATTAATCCATATTTTTTATTAATAAATATCATAATTATAGATTAATTCTATCTAATTTAGTTAAATTATCTTGACTAATGTGAATGCATGTGTTTTCTTCGATTCGTCCTCTATCTCTTCGCCCACTAATTTCTTCTGTATATTCAGAAGATCCATGCTCCCAATAATAAACTCCATCTAAACATCTCCAAAGATAAAAGATATGAATCCCCGGCATCGATGCTTTTAATTCTTCACCCTTAAGAAACTTATTCTTTCCAAAGAATAAAGAATGATATTGATTATGATTAATTCTTCTTGTTTTTAATTCTATAAAACATTTATCATTATATTTATCAAACTCATAATATTTACCATATTCAATATTATCTTTGGTTCTCTTTAATGTACCAAAATAATTCTCAAGATATGAATGTATTTCTTCTTCACTTCTAAATCCTAATCTTAAATCTAATTCTTTCTGATTCATTTTTATTATATGAATAGAAAAAAAAAATAATTAATTAAACTTAATATCAATCAAATAAAACAATAAACTTCCCTTTCCTCATCTTAAAATTATAAAAATTATTTCTTTTAATTTTCTTTTTATAATCCAGTTCAACTTGAATATGGTTCGGTACGACTGGATTTATATGTTCGATTCTATTTAAATCTTCATTATATAATTTACATGCACGGCGGACAGAAGGTATAAATCCATAAGGTGAAATAAAAATAACATCATTATAAAGTTCTTGTCTGTTCTTATAATCTGTGATCTCAAAATTATAACCACTCTTTCCATATTGAATTATCTTCTTGCATTTTAGCATGACTTTGGTTTTCTCATCAATTGATATTTTCTCTTTATGATTTGGTTTAGATAAATATTCTATGAGTTCAGTTAAATCTTTAATATTAAATGAGTTCTTCTTAATGATTAATTTATTCTGAATTAATTCTGTTATTTCTTTAATAATTTCTCTTTTATTTTTATTTCTATCAAATGAAATATGCATCGATTCAAATAGTTCAATTAGGTTTTTTTTAGAATGTGATTTATGAATCATTATTTTTATATTATTTATAATATTTTTTTTTTATTATTTAATACTATAAAGCGAATGCCCTACAAAACTGGTAAATTAAAAGGTGAATTAACTAATGCTGAAATTAAGAAACTCATTAGAGGTCATAACAAATTAGTTGAAATTAAAATCCCCACCGGTGCGACAAGAGAAACATTATTAAAATTGGTGAGTAGTAATGGATATAAATTGGATCATAAGAAACAAGCGTTAGTACCGAAAGTCGCAATGAAAAGAAAACCAAAGGTTACATTACCAAGAGCGAGACACTTAACAAAACCAAAACCAGTTTCTCCAACGACTAAAGCGCGGAGACATAAGGCGAAACAAAAGAAGGCGGTTGAAAGCGCCGTCAAGATTAAAAAGATTATTAAAATTAAAGAGAAGGGAGACAAGGATGATAAAAAAAGGGTATTAGATAAAGGCGAGGTTCAAGCGAGATGGAGTACCATTCAAGCGGATTATGATATTGACGCTGGCGATAAAAATAAAGTAGATAATATTGTCGCTCAAAATGATAGAATCGTAAAGTTTAAAGTCGCTGATGGTAGATACCTTAAAATTAAATATGGAGATAAAGTCCATCTTCAGATAGACATCACAAAGAAATAAATATTATTCTTCTTGTTTTTCTTTAACATATGTATCAAGTGCCACTTCTTTTGAATGACCCATTATTTTATTATCTTTTTCTAATTCTTTTTTCATTTCACCATATTTACTTGATAAATATATTTTCCTTAACATCGTTGTTGATATGGATTTATTCATATATTTCTTAGTTGTTTTAATTAATAACTGACTTAAAGCATTTCTTGTTAATGGTTTTCCCGTTGATGATTTAAATAAAACTCCCATGCCATTAACTTTAATATAATATCTTAATAATTTCTTCAAATCACTAGGTATATCGATTCTTAATTCTTCATATTTTTTTGATGTTTTATATTTATTCAAAACAAAAAACATATTATTTTTCTCCAGTACCAAATAATTTTTGGATTTCTTTTGATCTTCGGATAGTTTGTTATACGCCCTTTTTGTGATTGTCTCCATACCAGATACATCATTTCTCAAAGGGATTCTGGTATATATATTGAATAATAAATAATTCTGTAATAACGCTTTTTCTTTTTTACTTATATTATCTTTTTTCTTTTTTAGATTTAATGATTTAATTTCTTTTCCCATGGTGTCTATCATTTTATTTACTTCACTTATATCCACAAAATTATTCTTCTGTTTATCGCTGATAATACCGCTCGCTTGATCTTCACTATATTTATCATTTAATTCATCTCTCATTTTTCCATAATCTTCTAATAATTTTTCATAATCTTTATCATCTTTTTTTAAGGCGTTTAATAATACAATTATTGCATTATAATGATTTCTCTGTGATGTATGATGTAAATAAGAAATCTTTTCTTTCACTTCCATGGGGTCATTTAAAAAATTAAAATCTTTAGAATCGAATATAGTTTTTAATTTATTCAGATTCGTTAAATATTGTTTAATTGTATTATCTTTTAAATTAGGTCTATTTTCTTTAATTTTATCTTCTGGATTTTCTGTATCAATTTTCATATTTATATTATAATTATAGATTATAATTTTTGGATTTATTTTTATTTTTTTTTTTTATTATATGATGGAGTTCTGAAACACCATATAACACAACTAAAACAACCACAATTTAAAAGCATATATTAATTCATTATAAAAAAATAATTACTGAAAGTAACAGTCAAATCTACCATCCTTAATAACGGCGGTCTTCTTAAGCGCCAACCAGACCCACAGCGTCTTCGGGGTCGCGGTCATATGTCTAAACTTCAATTCTAAACCTTGATTATTAACCCTCTCGCCTCTCATTAATTTAATGGAGTTCCAGAAGAAATTACTTCTGAAAGAAGTGCCTTCTACACGACCCTCTATACGAGAAGCGGTTACAACATTAATCGCTTCATTGCCGTAGAATTGTTTTGATAGTTGAGGCGGTAGTCCGCCCTCCGCCTTCGCCGTGGTATCAAAAATGACCGCCAGATTATCACGGTCAACAGAAAACTCATAACGGTCATTATAATAAAGATTCACACTACATTCAACATCTTTCGCAGCGCCGGGAGTTAAAGGGGGCGCGGTACTCCCATAACAATTAACAAGTAAATTATCATCCGTTGCTCCACCAAGACCCGTGTTTAATCCATAGATAATCTTATCTACCATGCGACCCGCTCCACCTAGATTCTGGGTGAGACCCGCTTGAAGTTGTGCAGCAGTGCAGACACGAGTGTTAAGGCGATAATCCACATAATCAAGGACTATCCCGCCTTTCTTCTGTTGTTTCAGTCTATATCTCTCCATCGTATCTCCGTCATAATAAATAGTATCATATATCATTCTACATTCTTCTTGGACGATATTATAAACTTGATTACTCGCGTCTCCATCTTGGACTGAAACACGGTTTCGCGTGGTGTCCGTAAAATGAAGTTCTATATGGACTTCTTCATCACACATATAAAGCGGGAGGTCATATCCAGTAAATATATCAAATAAATCAGCGAGAAAAATGGAGAAGACCGGGGTTTCATCACGGCGCGACTGATTCGTCCCATCGATCAAAGCGAAGGGTTGTATTTTTCTTGAGGTGGGCGCGCCCGCCACGATTTCATCCTCCATCCCCGTGCGTACTCCATAATGAGGCGCGTTCGTGTCTGGATTACCAGCGGTGGATAAGGTTACATATTCACCATTAAAATTAATCATGCGTCCAGTCACATATTGCTCGCGGTCATAATTATTTTCATTCGTGATGAATTGTGAGCGATATGCTTGCAAGAAGTTAAATGAATCAGTCTCCGCGATTGTTTTTTGACCCGCCTTTAAAACACAACGATCCACGAGAGAATTAACACCAATATTTAATGGAAAGAAACCTCCATCATTTACTACACCAGCAGCGGGATTCACCGCAAATGAAATCTTGGACTGATGAGAAAGAAAACCTTTCTTCTGAAGAGTGAATCGACAGAAATTTTGAGAGAAAACCACCGGTTCAAGAATATCAGTTTCAACTCTCATTTCATAATTAGAAGGTAGCGTGGATGGTAATTCTAATTCTGGCACATCCATAAAATCATCGTCAGCATCAACATATTCTCCCTTATCAACAATTACATCTTGGTCTTTAGAATCCATTATTTATATAATTAAAAATATAAATAATTCTTTTAAAATAAAAATGAAAAAAATAAAAATAATAGAAAAAATTAGAGTAAAACATCAACATTATCACCCTTAATAACAATTCTTCGGATATGGAAGACGAAACACATAAGTAATTTATTCTTGACTGGTAAATTGGTTTCATTATATGATAATTGTAACTGATTAGTTCTATTGCGAAGGTCAGCGACACCATCCGCCAGCGCGTAGGCGCGACCAATAACGAAATTACGGTTAAAGTCGTGGAAAGACCTCGGGACAATATGTGCTTGATTCAGTGCCTTATCTAATTCAGTCATCGCTTGAGCGGAGACACCACGACCAAGATTAATTTTCTTTACAGAAACCGGGCGCGATGGTTCTAATTTATCCGAAATATTAAATTGATAATCAGTTAAGAAGTCTATGCATCCAGTATAACCACTTCTATTGGACTGAAGTACCGTATCCATAATAAGATTACCAGCGCCAACAACTGCTGCCTCCTCTACATAAGTCGTGAGACCGGCAATCGATTGCGCGGAGTTATAGACAGAAGCGTCCGTTGGTAAGACCAACATAGATTTCGCCCTCGTATTAGAAAGAGGGAGATTCACGGTCGCTTGACGATTAGAGGCGAGAAGAGAATGTTTATAATTCGTGCATGATAAAATATCCAACTCCATTGCTCCACCATCTCTCATATTAGACATCATCTCCTTGCGCTGTTTATCTCCTAATTCTAAAGTTTCAACCACTAATTCAACATCACTTATGGTATATGTCGCGTCATAACTGGTGAGCGCTGGATGATTAGATGGAGCGCCCGTCTCTTGGTCTATCGCTGCAGAATATAAAACATAAGTAGTATCAATATCGGCGGGAGCGCCGGCAGCATTGTCGTAGTCTTGATCGAACTGAATCCTAATCTTCGCTTGAGTACCAACTGGTGGCGCGGGGTCAAGTCTAATGTCCGCGATACGAGGGAAACGGAAAGTACCACCAGCGTTTTCTTGAATGTGGGCGACGATCCCTTGATTATCTCTCTGGCATAAATTAAGTGCTTCTCCAACGACCAGAGGGAAATTACCAGTTTCAATTAGGTTATTATCAATCATACAGAAGATTTCACCCGTTTTAGCGCCCTTAACCCATGGGTCACCACCCACTTTATTAGTAACTCCGTGAAAACTTGGGTTTTGTGGTGTCCTTCTAAATCGATTCACCGAGTCTAATTGTTTAATGACCTTGGCGCTCTCTTCTAGGTCAACTTCTATCCGAAGACCATTTTGAAATAAAAAGTTTGGAAATGCTTGAATAGAATCCGCGAAAATACCCGTGTGAAGAGGGAGACAACACTTGCAGTCAAGGAAATCATCAGCGACCCATGGGACATTTAAGATAGGGTCAGTCTTCGCTTTATAATATGGATTATATTTAGTATTAATTAAATTAGATTTACTTGACCCTCGTGTGCCTCTATTATCTGGCGTGTGAGTTAAAGCGCCTTCTCTCATCGCTCTCATATTTCTTAAACTTTCATCACTATCATAAGAATACTGGATACCAACCTTGGCGTTATAATCTGAAATCTCCTCTAATAATTTACCAGATCCTCCATTTTCATATATACGAATATTTTTAATAAGGGATTGACCGCCAAGAGTAGAATCTAATTGAAGGCGAGTTGGTAGAGTACCGGCAGCAGTTGGAAGTGCCAGTTTAACATTAAACTTCAAATAACTATTTCTGCCGTCAATTAATTCTGTCGTTGACGGGACTTCAAATTCTACGCGCTGACCTCCAGAATAAGATAGTCCATTTTTGGAAGTAATAGCATGGGATGTTTGTTTCACGGCGGGTCTCTCATCATTTCTCCAATAAGACATTATTTATATTAATATAAATATATTATTAAATTAATTAAAAAAAATTAAAAAAATATATAAACTTAATAAATGGAAGTGCAATCTGTATTAATTGATAAAAAATATTTATCAAGAAAGAAAGCGGAAGAATGGATTAAAAAAAATAATTATAAATTAAAAAAGATTGATATAACTGATAATTTATATCGCTTTAGACAATTAGATCCAAAATTATTTAATCAGAAATCATTTAGAATCAAAGTTATTAAAGAAACAAAAAAAGGGCGCATGGTAATGTTGGTTGTTGGAAATAGAAAGAAGAAATCAAAATAATCGCCAACCTTCTTGTAATTTCTTTTTTTCAAGTAATTCTTTTTGTTTATTCTTTTCATCTTTAATTTGTTGTTTTTTAATATGATCTTTAATATAAATTAAATCACCTCTTATTTCTGTGATATATTTAGATATTTTATCCATATCCGTAACTATATAATGAAGTTGAGTTTTCACTATATCAATAGGTTTTCTCGATTCATCCATATTCTAATTCTAATTATATTTTAATTTTTTTTTAAAATAAAAAAGAAATATTTAATATATTAATTATGAGTGCAACTGGTGGAGAAACTCAACATGGGAGATTACAAGATTTCACAATAGACCAATTCGCGGGCGCTTTCGCTTTATCCCTTGGCGCTATTGGTACATTATTATTAGTTATATGGCAATCGCGCTGTTTATGTAAATGTCGGTTGGGGTTAAGTGATAAATGTTATTTATTTGATTGTGAAAGAGCGCCACCTCCTATAACAGAATCTGAAAAACCAGATGAAGAAAATAATATAGAAGAAGAAGAAGAAAAAGAAAAAGAAACTATTATACCAAAACAAACAATCTCCAGAACTGAATCGAAAGAAAAAGAACCAGAACCAGAACCAGAACCAATATTAAAACCTTAATATTACTTTTATAAAAATAATTTTAAAAAAAAGTGTCCGGGGTAAATCCCAGAAATCATAAAAGAAATTAACTATATATAATGATGATTATTTTGGTTATTTTACCCCGGACACTTTATTCTTAATTAATTGATTTCTTGAATATTTAACATTCTCATCTTTTTCATACCAATATCCATTACCATAACCATAATATAATTCTTCTCCCGCTTCTATATTTCTTAATGAAACAACATCTAAACCGTGAATCGTGCAATTATTTAATGATTTTTTATAAACTTTATTTACTTTATATCCTTTATCATTCATAAAATTACCAACGTACATTTTATTCTCTTTAAAACCTTCTTTCGCAATTATACAGAATGGATAAAGATTAAAATTATAATCACCATATTTAATTTCTTTTAATTCTTCTTCTGAATATTTATCTTTTGAAACTTCTTCTCCATTTTCAAAATATAAATCAGTCTCTGGTGCTTGGATTATATCGCATGGATAATAACAAATTATCGATTCTTTTGGTATTTTTGTTTTTGTGAATAAACCTAATCCAGATCCTTTAATTAATGATTCTTTAACTTCTAAATTATATTTTTCTAAATCTATTGATTTTATATTCATATTTTTTTGATGATCCATTAAATATTTAAACTTCTGCTCATCAATTGGAATCGATGTTTCTTTATTCATTTTATATTATATATAATATTTTATTTTTTTTAATTAACCACTTCAACGCCATCTTTACTCCATGCCAGCGTTGTCTTATGTTTAACAAATAAGAAAGCGGAGATAGGGTTACCGTCAGTAAGTCCCGTCTGCATCTGGAGAGTGAATGCCTCTGTCTTAAAATTAACGCCATCGCTATTAAGCGCGTCATATAAAACACCGACTCCATAAGTCGCGCCACCCTCGGGGATAATACCATAAGAAACCGCGTCAGAGGTGAAAGTGCGATTAGTATTAACTGGCGTAATATTAGTCCGGTGATGTTTATCAGAAGGGATGAGGGCGTTAGAGAAATATTTAATGATTTGAGGGTCAACGACGCGGGATAGACTGTTATTCGTATCTTTAACATTTGTATCAACCACGAAATGATAAGGGAAACGCTCTCCACCTTTAAGATATGCGACATCAAGGACATTAGCAAGCGAATCATCTTCTTTCGTGGGAAGATATGTTAAATAACCATTCTGAGTTTTATTATTAATGAAAGCGCTTGGAGTAAATGTGGTGAAAGCAGAAATAACCCTAGATAAACCAAGATGAAAATTAACAATAGAGTTGGACGCTTCAAGAGTAGTCATAAATGATGAAATAGAATTAAACTCAAAAACACCAGTTGTCTCTCTCATTAATCTTGATAATTCATCGGGAGGCGGGACATAGACTTCACATAAAATCTTAACATCTTGAAACTCATAGAAACAATTTTCAAGACCCGCTATAAGACCATTCGCTGAAAAGAAAAACTGCGAATCTGGTGCAAGTTGAATATCACAATCTAAACCTCCAAATGCCTCTGGCATGAGATTAAGGTTTTCACCTCCAAGAGTTAATCCAGAAAATAAGGGACAACAAAATTCAGTGCCTTTCGTTGTGCAGCGAATAATACTATCACGAAACCCATTGAATGATGGATGAATTAAAGCGCTTTCACTACGAGACCCATATGAATCTTGAAGCGACCCTAGGACGGGTAAATAACTCGCCATAAAATTACCATAATGACGGATCGATTCACAGACTTGCTTTGTCCTTGATGAGCGCCAAGTTAGTTGACTCATAGTCCCATATACACCTAATTTTTCACTCCCCATAAGATTAGGCGCTGCAGCACCAGAAGGGGGAATAGTACCATCAGCGTCACTCCAAACGTGGAGGCGACCAGCGAGACGAATAGAATCGGGTTTCAGAATAGCGTTTTGAGACCCGATAGTAAATGAAATAACGGGAATACCTCCCTTATGAGAGATTTTACCAGAAGCGGGGACATTATTCGGACGGATTTCTAAATAACGCACGGACATTTTATATATCTATTAATATTAAAAAAATATTAATTAAATAAAAAAAATAAAAGAATAGAAAAATATTTAAGTTACAGTTCGTGTTAATACTTGATCCGCAATCGATTGCACGCCAACAGATGGAGTTAATCTGGTCGCTGTTTCTTGTTGTTTTTTAAGGTCTTCGCTTTTTGTATGATTATCAATAAGGTCTCCAATATCTCCAATCACATCTCCAATACCACTTATCACCACTCCACCTAATTCTAATTCTGGCGCTAAAGCGGGGACTAACATGCCAGCGGTCTCCAGCGCTCCACCAACGACATTGCCAAGATTCTCCGTCTTCTGCTCCCAGTTATTACCCGCTATACCGCCCTCTTTAACATCTTCATAAAGGTCAACTCCCGCCGTCCCTATAATCGCTGCTTTTGTACCAAATTTACTTATTTTATCCGCGGTTTCTTCACTTAATCCAAGCGCCCTAGAAACTAAACCTCTCGATTCTTCTGCTTCTCCCAATGGACTGGATTGAAAATCTCCATCTTTAACTTCTTGAAGTTCTATTGGCGCTCTTTCTCCCTCAGTCAAAGGTGGCGTTCTATTTATCTTCTTCGCGTATGAATTAATTTTTTCATTAAACTCGCGCCCTTTTTCACCTAATCCCGCTATATCAGAAGCGATGTTAATTGTATTAGATAATTCAGTTGTCTTAAGAGCATTATTAAGTTGTTCTGATAGTTGATTCTTGGCGCTTCTCTCCGCCTCTATACCACGAAGTCCAGCAAAAGAATAACTATTCGCCCAATTTACAGCATCTCCCATGTTATTTATAAATAATAATTATATTAAAATTATATTTTAAAAATTATTTAATTTTATCATTATCTAAAATATTATAAGGAAAATCTAAATCTTTGCAATATGTCTCCCAAGATCGACCTAAATTATAACAGAAATAATTATATAACATAATCCCTCCAGTCATTTTAAAAGCATTCATCATTTATATTATCTTAAATATAATATTTTAAATTAATCTTTCTTCAAAGTTTTTAAAAAGTTGAGCGGGATTCTCTGATAATTTTAAATATAAGAAATTATATTTTTCTTTCATTACATCATCATAATGTTTTCTAA
>VMHT01129740.1_pt1 | contig 11832 bp, 9 predicted proteins | sample 4693611 | NCBI WGS metagenome assembly VMHT01 (sample SAMN12280063, study PRJNA550983) | marine metagenome | isolation source: seawater sampled from same location over 5 years 0.02-0.2 micron viral filtrate | place: USA: collected off the coast of southern California halfway between the port... ...
CAGTAAAAGTTAATCAGTCTACTGAAACAATTCAGCTCAGATTATTAGAAGACTTAGCGTTTGAGTCTAGTGTTCAAAATGTAAATAAAGTCTATACTGGATCTCCTACTACTATCATTACAAAAATTATACATGAATTTTTGAAGAAAGACATCTTGATCAATCCTACTCCATATCAAGGGTCAATGAAAGTTATTGTTCCTAACTTACATCCACTTGAAGCTGCAGCTTGGATTAAGAATCAAACAACTAACGTTGATGGTCTTCCGTATTATCTTTTCACAACATTTGCAAACGATCATCTATATCTTATGGATTTAGGTGAAATGCTGACTCGTCAACCGTTAAACAAAGATCTACCTTACACATATTCTCAAGCAAACGTAACAAGAGAAGATCTTGGAAAACATCAAGTCATTCAAAATTATTCTCATAAAGGAACTGAAGATCTTGTAAAACTTATACGAGGCGGTAATGTTGGTGCAAAGTATTTGTTTTACAATACTTCAAACGGCATAATGCAGTCAGTAGATTTTAATGTTCAAGATGATGCTTTTGTTGATATATTATCAAAAAATTATTTTTCAAGAGAACAGCGTCGTTTTAATTATGGAGTAGGATATTCATTAAACGAAACTCCTCTTGTTAATTATCAATCTAAGGTAGTTACAAAGATATCGTCAGCTAACACATATAACACTGCAAACACATTAAATGAGCAAACTGATGATGGATCATATAAAAAATCTATTATTGGAAAGGCACTGAAAAATTTCTTAACTAAGTCACCAATTACTATTCAAGTAAGTGGTAGAGACTTTCTTGTTGGAGACGTAAACAGAACTATCGGTAATACAATTAGAATTGTATTCTATGATAATGATCCAGAAAGCTCTAGTGGATTTAAAATAGATACTCAAAAATCTGGTGACTATATAATTTATGCTACCAAACATATGTTCAAACTTGAACGATATGATATTAAGATCTTGTGCGCTAAGTTAGCTAACTATTCGGATAACGGAGCTAGATAATGATTCCAACTTCTGCAGATTACTATGGTGACAATAACCGTTGGTTTATTGGAACAGTTATTTCAATTAACGATCCTAAAAAGCTAGGTCGAATTAAAATTAGGATACATGGTATCCATCCAGATGATGTCAATGCTGTATCAGAAGCTGATTTACCTTTTGCACAAGTACTGGTTCCAACAACAGAAGGAGGATCATCTGGTATTGGAACAGTAGTTGGACTCAAGCCAGGAGCCCAGGTGTTTGGAATCTTTCTCGATGGAACCAATTCTCAATTGCCTATGATAATGGGATCAATCTCGAAAGTTGAAGGAGCTAATGTTGAGGAAGATGATTTAGTAGGTGAAACAAATATTGAAAAGGCATTCAACTTCTTCATTTCAAAAAAAGGAGGAGAATACACTCCAGAACAAGCATGTGGAATGATTGGAAACTTTTTAAAAGAATCTATCAACGATCCCATACCAGGAGACATCAATCCTATAGCGGAAAACGAGGCAGAAGGATCAAGAGGTATAGCTCAATGGAATCCACAATTTGAAGCTGGTACAACAAACCGTAAACCCGAAAACAGATTAACCAATCTTGAAAATTTTGCTGCGGAAAGAGGTGAAGACTTTTTGACATTGAGACCACAACTTGAGTTTGTCAAGTTTGAATTGGAAACCATTACGTGGGTAGGTGGGGCTAAATTAAGAAAAGCAAAAACTGTAAAACAAGCTACAGATATTTTTAGACAATATTATGAGAGGCCAGCTGTAAGTGATCAAGATAAAAAAGATAGAATATCGTTTGCTGAAAATACATTTGAAGAAATGGAAAAGTCATAATGCCTATAGAACGTGCTTTTAAAACTAACAGAATTATTCTTTCTGAGACGCCCACATCAATTACAAGTGTGCAAGGCAAACGTAGTGATCAAAGTTTCTTTACAAATGTTGGTTCGTTTGATTTAAGTGGCAAGACAGTTCTTTTAAGAAAAAGTTTTGATGAAGTTAAAGTAGAATATGAAGTAGTAGAACTTGCACCGTTTGATCCAAAGATTGCTCGTCAAGTATTGAATGGAGACTTGCAAGGACTGTTAAATGGTAACTCGAGCATTGAATTAGAAAACACAGCTTTTGATGCCATCCTTGATAGGATCTCTGTTGATTCAACAAAAATTGGAACTTCAATTGGAACTAATCTTGGAGGGTTTATTTCACTTGCAGAAGATCCAAAAGAACACATGGAAGCTAATGATGAGCCTATTGTATCGATAGTAACTGAACAAGTAGAAAATGTTCAAATTAAAAAAATATCTGTGAAGAAAACCGAAATTGCAACTCTTACTTCTGCAACTGCAGAAGATGGATTACTCAATATTGCTGTCACTACAGGTAATCCTAAAGGCATCGAAAAAGTTTTAAAAGAAATATTCGAAGCAAAAGATTCTCAGATCAGACCTAATATTCAACAGGCATCACCCGTGTCAACAAGAGTTGTTACAGCTGTGAAAAAAGATATATCAACTGATGTAACAAACAAAGCTCAAAAAATAAACAATAAGGTTATGGCAGATCTTGGAAACCCATTCCAATCAGAAAGTCAACTTGGCTTTGGAAGTCTAGGATCAAGTTTTGGAAATATTCTTGGAGCTGTGATGGCAAAGGTCAGAGAACTTACGCCCGCAAAAAATTTTGGAGATGTTGTTTCTGCATTTCCTTCTTCTGTCGAAATTCCATTGGGAACAACAGTTACAAATATTCAAGAAGCAGATGGATCTACTAATGTTGCAAAAATTGTTGATACTGATAGATCAGTAAGCAGTCAAGTAAGATCCTCGACACCTCCATATAAGATAAGACAATCTGTTGGAGAGTTTAATGGAACATTAACTAATCCTAGTTATGTGTTTGAAAGAGTTGACAATTCAGAAGAACTTGAACTCGAGCTTATGACATCTACTAGAGAGTTAACTGCTTGTGTAGTTGATTGGTCAGAAACTTTCACTAATAACTATCTTGATGCAGAAATGGTTCATAAAGTTCAACTGGGAAGAGTCTTAGAGAAACACGGAAACGCTTTTGCTGTTCAACTTGGTATTGAAGGAGGTATTCAATTCCATTATGTTATTATGAGAGATGGTACAATTGAAAGAGGAAGACCTCTATCAATCGAAGCAGGAGGATTCAATCCTTGGCACAAAAGATCTGTATATGTAGGATTTGTCGCAGGGTATAATGCTCCGGAAGGAATAGAAAATCCATCAATATTCAGAAGCAGTGAGTCTATAACACCCGAACAATGGAAATCATTTGATGCTTTTATTGATGTGTTCTTTAAGGCTGTTCCAGGAGGAGAGATCGTAGGTAAGGTGGATCTTCTACCAGAAGGAGTGAACGATGCTCCTGGTTTTGATGTTAGAGAATATATTGAGACAAGATATAAAAAAGGTACAGTATATGGAGAAAGTGTAAGAGATAATCCTAATCCAAAGACTCCTACCGAAGTAGTGAGTACGCTACCTACTAAAATATCACATCCTTCCAATCCTCCAATTTTGCAAAAACCAAATGTTAGAGATGCATTGAAAAAAGCAACTAAGACATTAGATACAAATACAGGAAAGATAAAGCTACCTACTATAGAAGAATTGAAAGCTGCTGATGGTAACTTGTCTAAGTTAGTTCAAGATACAGGAATTTTAACAAGAGATCAGCAAGGATTTGTTGACACAGTCACTAAGAATTTTAATCTTGGAAGTACTCAGAGAATTGGAGCAGCTTTAGAAAATGATGGGTTGTTAGGAGCTATTGAAGAAAATATAAAACAAATAGATGTAATAAGAAACGATCTTATAAACAACGGATATTCATATAATGAAGAAACAGATTCATGGAGTAAAAAGTAATGGTTGATCCTCTCGATACGGTTGGAGTTGAACAAGATGGCCACGCGGATCCATCTAAACAATTTCCAAAACGAATTTACGAAAATACTCCTACAACAAATGCAGCAGCTCGTGGAACAGTAAGAAATGATTTGTACATGGGTGGAGGAGATCAAGGAATTGATCTTGATCTCAATGATATTGTTAATTCACAATATCCTCTTAACAATGTAAAAGAAACTGTATCTGGTCATATTACTGAAATAGATGATACTCCTGGTTCTGAGAGAATGTTATTTAGACATAGATCTGGTGCAGGTATTGAAATGAGAGCTGATGGCTCGGTTATTATAAATTCTCGTCACAATACAATTAGAGTGAGTGGAGGAGATGAAAAAGTCATTGTAGAAGGAGACGGTGAAGTTTCTTACAATGGCAACCTTACTTTAAATGTAGCTGGAGACTTTGATGTTAGAGTTGGAGGCAACTACAAAGTTCATGTCAGTGGTGATGAAGAGAAAGATGTCAGAGGATCTTACATTGAGGAAGTACACAGAAACCATCAAAGAAGAATACGTAAAAACAAATCTCAATATATTCTTGGTACAGATACAGAAACAATCTATGGTGATCAAAACTCAATTGTAAGAGGTAATGTTCGTCAATATGCAGAAGGTAATATAGATCAATTTAGTGGTGAAACTCTTACTATGACAGCTGAGAAAGAAGTTATCTTAACATCCCCCAATATTAATATTGGGGCTCAATCATTGACTGTGATTGGTGATAGTGGTACAATAGGTGGAGAGAATATTATTGGTTACGATTACAACCACTACACTGGACATTCATTAACTGCTACTGATACCATTTCAACTAACACAGCAATCATAACAGAACGAACAACCTGTACAGAATTTGTAGGTTCATTAACTGGTAAAGCATCATTTGCTGCTAAAGCAGACCAAGCTGGTTCAGCTCCTCTTGGCCCAGGATCGGGTGGGGGAACCCAACAGACTGGAACACCAACAGCTGTGGATCCAAGAGCTACAGTTCTTCCTACTGCACCTATCATGGATGATTACATTAACAAAAGTTCAAAAGGTTCAAGAAAAGTATCTGTTGATCAAGGTGATGTAATGAAGAACCAAATTGATAAGACTGTAGATTATGGTGGTATTTCACCACGTCGGCTTACAACACCTGAGATTAGATCAAAGCTACGTGATCCTAACACACTTGCAAATAAGAAGTTTGTTGGTGCGCAAATTTCTGAAGAAAAATTATCTGCATCTTACATTAATCCTGTACCTCCTGCTATCGGAAGAAAAGTAGGTAAAGATCCAACTCCTCGCCGGGGCAACACTCCTCTTGGAAACTTATCAAGAGGAAAAACTAAAAGGTTCTCAGTATGACAAAATATGTACCAGATCCTTACTATAATCCAGATTTCCAAGAGAAAATTATTTCAAGAACAAAACTTGGTCCAGGTATTACTATGGCAAAGTTCCTTGGAGGTTATGGTGATGCAACAACCTTGAATCATATTGCTACTGATGAAGAGAAGAAGCGTATTGCTAGACAATTATATCTTCAGACTGAAGCTGTTCTAACTGTTTCAAAAAATAACAAAGAGTTTGAAGATTTTAGACTTGTTGTAGCTGAAGGATTATACAGACCAGAAGCAGGTGAGACTTTAGATGTTGATAGTGTCAATTATTTAATGAAAGATGGTCAAGCTGTAGTATACGAGCTTATTGATCAAGAAGGAAATCAATCACCAGAAAAAACATTTGATTTAGCTGTTTTTTGGAAAGAGAATCTTAACTTTCAAAAATTAATTCTTGATTATGATACATATGCTCCAAACGGTGAACTTAATGTACAACTTATTCTTATCATGCCAAAAATTATTTCTCCTTGGACCGTAACTTATGCAAACAATATTGAAACACGATTTAATAATTATGTACAAAGTACAAACGAGTTTGTAGAATGTAAACTAGAATTTGAAGAAGACATTGAATCTTACGTATAAATAGATCAAACAGTAGGGGATTGAAATGCCATTAAGAGCTTTTTCATTAGAGGATGGAAACCTCAACACAAAGAGTGTTGCGGTTGCGCGTGCTCGTACATACAATGACATTGATCTTACTTTTGCAAAAAAAGCAAACAACGATATTTTTAAGAAAAGTGATGCTGGAGCAGTTAAGCAATCTGTAAAAAATATTTTACTTACCAACTTTACAGAAAAGCCCTTTGTGCCTAATTACGGAGGTAATCTTAGCGCGTTACTGTTTGCACTAGATACAGAAATCGAAGAAGATGATATCATTCAGGCTATAGTTACAGCTATTGAAGCATATGAACCTAGAGCTGATGTAGTTGATATCAAAGTTACAGAATTACCAGAACAACATGATTTGAGAGTATCTGTTACGTTCAGAATTATATCAACGAACGTCATTGAAACAGTAGACTTAAATCTAACGAGGTTAAGATAAATGGCTACACTCATCAAATCATCAAGTTTAGATTTTAGTACAATTAAGACTAGATTAAAAGACGACTTGAAAAAACAAGCAGAGTTTGCAGATTATGATTTTGAAGGTTCAGGGTTGTCAAACATTTTAGATGTATTAGCATACAATACTCACTTGAATGGACTTACTGCAAACTTTGCTTTAAATGAATCGTTTTTGAACACTGCTCAACTTCGGAGTTCTGTTGTTTCACATGCTGAAGCTCTTGGTTACGTTCCCAGATCGTTTACTGCTTCACAAGCTCTCTTAAATTTATCTATATTGATTACAGATTCTAATAGGCCGACCTCGGCTACACTACCAGTAGGAACTTCTTTCACTTCAACTGTTGCAGGAGTATCTTATACATTCAGAACGCTTGAAGCATTTACTGGTGTTGATGATGGTAATGGATCGTATGTGTTTAAAACAAAAACTGATTCTAATCAAATTCCAGTGTTTGAAGGTACTCAAAAAACTAAGACGTTTATTGTAGGAGAAACTTCTGATAATCAAATTTATGTTATTCCAGATACTACTGCTGATATCAATTCACTTGCAGTAAAAGTTTTTGATACAGTAGGAGGAACAACTTTTGAATCTTATACTGATTTGAAAAAAGCTATTCGTATTGAACCTACTTCAAAACATTTTCAGATTAAAGAAGTTCCAAACGGAACTTATGAGTTACTTTTTGGTGATGGGAAATCAACAGGAAAAAGACCTGTAGCTGGAAACAAAGTTGTAGTTACTTATCTTTCAGTAGTCGGATCAACAGCAGATGGAGCTTCATCATTTACTCCTGGTGCTCAGCTTACTGTAGATGGATCACAATATACTATTAATGTTGTAACAGATACAGTTTCAGCTGGGGGTGCGGGCAAAGAATCTATTGAATCAATTAGACAAAACGCTCCAATCTTTTTTGCATCTCAACAGCGACTCGTAACTCCAGAAGATTATAAAGCTCAAATCTCAGCAAACTTTAGTGCATATCTTGATGACGTTATTGCTTGGGGTGGTAATGATAATGTTCCTGTAGAATTTGGGAAAGTTTATGTGGGCTTAAAATTCAAAAGTGGATTAGCTGATTCTACTCAATCAGATATAAAAACCCAAATTGTAAATGAGTTAACCGATAACTTAGCAATCATGTCTATAACAACAGAGTTTGTTGATCCTGTTGAGACATTCTTAGAAATTCAAACATTTTTTAATTTTGATCCGGATCTTACAAACACCACTGCAAGAGCTACTGAAAATCTCATAGAGACCACCATTCAAAATTTCTTTACAACTAACTTAAATAAATTTGGTCAAGTGTTTAGAAGATCATCAATTCTGTCTGAAATTGATGATCTTGATGTTGCGATTCTTAACTCAAGAATGACAGTTAAGGCTCAGCAAAGGATCACTCCTATAACAGGTCAATCGTTGTCTTATGATATCAACTTCCCAATGGCAATTGCAACTCCAGATGATGTTAATCGAATTGTAACATCTGGTCGATTTGTATTTAATTCAAGAACATGCTTTATTAGAAACAAGTTAAACTCCCTTAAACTTGAAATGGTTGACATTGATGGAAATGTCCAAGTTGATAACATAGGATCGTATGAGACAGGTACTGGTAAAGTATCATTAGTGGGGTTCAATCCCACTACTATTGAAGGTGGTTCAATATTAAAGATTTCTGTTACTCCAAATAATGAAAGTACTATCAGACCACTTCGTAATTTTACTCTTAATTTAGATACAGACGCTCTCGTTGCAACAGCACAGATCGATTTCCAGAACACACAGTTGACTCTCTAATATGGCACACAAGAATGAAAATTTAGGTAGAAGACCAATTGACTTCCACAATAGAGTTGTCAAAGAAGCTCTGCCTGAATACTTTACAGATGATAATCTGACTCTTGTAAATTTTTTAGAAGACTACTACAACTTCTTAGACTCAGATACGGTCCATTCATTTGATACTGAGATTAAGGATCTTAATAATCTTCGTGACATTACAGAAACACCTTCTGAGTATCTTAATCAAATAATATATGAGCTTGGAAGTAAACTTGAAAATGGAAATCTTTTTACTGACGCTAGATTTACTGCAAGGCGTTTTGCAGAACATTATAGACAAAAAGGCTCTCGTAAAGCTATTGAAGAATTTTTCAGAGCTTTCTTTCAGCAAGATGTAGAAGTAGAATATCCTAAGAAAGATATTTTTACTGTTGGCGAAGATAAGATTGGGTTTGATTCTCAAAAATTTATTCAAAACTATGCTCGGTATCAAATCTTTTCAATCTTAATTAAAGTTGGATTGGGTGTTCCCACTTATCGAGAATTATATAAGAAATTTGCTCATCCAGCTGGATTTTATTTTGAAGGTATTGTAGCAGTTGAAGGAGAGGCTGACCTTGGTTTTAATAGTATGCCTATCTCAGTCGCAGATTCTGCACAAACAACAATCATCTCTCAAGCTACCAATGTTATCACATCTGCTTCGTCTTATACATCACTTCTTGATTCTGGTGGAACAAATGTTAGAGCAGATCTTAACCAGTTGGTTAGCTTGTATCAAACATTTACTCCAGCACAGCTTGGTGGCTTCTACACAAGTATCAAAGAACTCATTGATCCTAATTCGTTTACATTCGACGATAGCGCTGCTGTCTCACCGACAATGGATCTTACAACCGAAACAATGGATAATAATATGTTCACTAGATACACAAGTGACTCATCTTTCTAGTATAAATAGATTCAAAGTTTAAGTAGGATTAACTATGACCAGACAAAACATTAGTATCGGATCATCAGCAAATGACGGAACTGGAGATACTCTCCGTCAAGCTGGTACAAAGATCAACGCAAACTTTGTAGAAATCTATCAAAGGTTTGGAGCTGATAGCGACATCCTTATGCCTGGTATTACTTTTGATAGTAATGGAATTATTTTTGAAGGCTCAAGTGTTGATTCACATGAGACTCGATTAATTACAAACAATCCTACTGCTGATCGTACAGTTAAACTTCCTAATCTTACAGGTACGATTATTGTCGATTCTGGAAGTCAGACGCTTATTAACAAAACATTGTTATCACCTGTGATGACTACTCCTTCTTTCAAGGATGTTGATTCGTCACACAACTATAATATTAAACCTGGAGCATTGTCAGCTAATGTAAATCTTAATCTTCCAGCTCTCAGTGATAGTGATACAATTGTCACTCTTACATCAACTGGAACATTGACAAATAAAACATTAACTTCACCGACTATTGCTACTCCAACTATCACATCTCAAATCAATGATGCTAATGGTGCTGAGTTGATTAAACTAACAGCAACATCATCTGCTGTAAATGAGATCACAATTGCTAACGCAGCTACAGGTAATGGACCAACTGTTTCTGCTACAGGATCAAATTCAAATGTTAATATGAATTTAAGTTCAAAAGGAACTGGTTCAGTTGAAGTTAGCAAACTTGCGTTGGATCATGGAAGTGTACAAACAGCTAATGGAGCAGTAAGTGCAACACAATCTTTTGTCATCTTCAGTAAGGCTTCTGCATTAGCAGCAACACTTGCAGATGGAACTACTCAAGGTGAAATGAAAATTATGTTAAATCAAAACAGTGGACTTGTTACTGTAACTCCTGCTAACTTTGCACAAGGTACTTCTTTCTCAATAGCACAAAACGGAGCCACCCAATGTATCTGGTCTGGAAATAATTGGTTTATGATTGGTGGTGCTGACTCCGCTGATACATATATTACAATCACCTAATAGGAAAACAAAATGCCAGCAATTGTAACAAACAGATTAAAGAAACAGTTATTGGACACAGTGTTGACTGACGTCACTGGTGGATCTAACAGATACTATGTTGGTGTTGCAAAGTCTGATCAATACGATAGTTCTGATACAGTAGTTAATCCTGCTAACAGTCTAAGAGATGAGCGCAACTTTAGATTGGCAATGCAGTCTGTCAAAAAAATTGCAGATGTTTCTTTTGTCATTCCTCGTCACAATTGGAGTTCTGGAACAGTTTATAATGCATTTGATGACAACCTTTCTGGTATTGCTTCAAACACATATTATGTGTTAACAGAAGATAATCAAGTGTACATTGTACTGCAACAGGGTAGGAATGCTCAAGGTGTTGCTGTTGCATCAACTGTGAAACCTGCTGGAACAGCGACTATACCATTTAGAACAAGCGATGGATACAAATGGAAATTCCTATACGCTCTTTCTGGTGCTACATCAAGCAAGTTTTTATCAGCTAACTTCTTACCTCTTGAAGAGGTAACAGATTCAGCTGCTAGTCCCTCACTTAACTCTATCCAAGTGTTACAAGCTAATGTAAGAGCAGTAGCATCAAAGGGTCAAGTAACTGGTGTAGTTGTTACTAATGGTGGAACAGGTTATACATCAGCTCCTTCTGTAACAATTAGAGGTGATGGTACAGGTGCTGCAGCCACAGCTACAGTAGCTGGTGGAGCAGTTGTTAAGATTGAAATGGATTCATCACAAGACAGTTGTCTAAAGATGGGCCACAGTTTTAACTTTGCTGATGTTACTCTATCTGGTGGAGGAGGCACTGGATGTCTTACAAGAGTTGTTATTGGACCAGATTCAGGTCTTGGTGTTAATCCAATCAATGATCTTAGATCATCATCACTTATGTTAAATGTTAAGCCTGCTGGAGCTGAAAACAAAGATTGGATTGTTGGTGGTCAAGATTATAGACAAGTGGGAATTATTAAGAATCCAAGAAATACAGCAGCAGTAGATTCTGATTATACCGCATCAACTGGTAGAGTACTAAGATTCTTATTGTTAACTTCTGTTTCAGATGCTGCTACATTTAGTCGGGATGTAACTATTACTGGAGGCAACTCTGGTGCAAAAGCATTAGTTGATGATATAGATAGTGATAGAATTTATGCTCATCAAACTGAAGATACTGGCTTTGCTAAGTTCAATGAAGGCGAGGCTATCTCAGGCGGTGGAGCAAGCGGTACTCTCAAGAGTACTAGTTTTGATGCTGACTCAGATGCATTTACAAATGACGATGTAGACAGATTCTCGGGTGAGTTCTTATATCTTGAAAATAGAGCAGCTGTTGCAAGAACATCTGATCAGACTGAAGACATTAAAGTCGTTATTACACTGTAAGGTAAAACAAAATGGCCACAAATATTACTAGTGCAACTTTTTCAAATACATACAAAGATGATTTTCTTGATAGTGATGGTTATCATAGGATTTTGTTTAATAGTGGTCGCACACTACAAGCTCGTGAACTTACACAAATGCAAACCATTCTTCAAACTCAGATTGAAAGAATGGGTAACAACTTATATAAAGAAGGTGGGGTTATTGCTGAAGGC
>VMHT01192613.1_pt1 | contig 11828 bp, 5 predicted proteins | sample 4693611 | NCBI WGS metagenome assembly VMHT01 (sample SAMN12280063, study PRJNA550983) | marine metagenome | isolation source: seawater sampled from same location over 5 years 0.02-0.2 micron viral filtrate | place: USA: collected off the coast of southern California halfway between the port... ...
GGGCTGCTGGGAATCTTCCTTCTTTCCGACCTCTCGGGAGCGGGGGATACACCCGCTGATGATGGTTGGTCCATCGTTTCCAACAGCGAAGGGGGCACTCAAAATTACGTCGAAGTTCTCATTGAACCAGGCCAAAATGAACACACGGTGTCCTGGACGCTTCGGGCCCCGGCTACAGGGGACTATGAGCTCCATGCTGCCATTCACCACGGAACACAAGACGGAAGTGAAGCTCCTTTCTTCGGTTCATCGATTGAACCCATCCAAGTCAGCGTGGTAACAGTGCCTGAAGACCTGCCTCGCCTATCGCCAGCGTTTGAACCACCGGTGGTACGCACCGTCGGAGAAGCGACCAGTGTCCAACTCATCACGCAAGCCGTGGACGCCGTGCAGGTGGAATGGCGGGTTTCTGGTGGACCGGTGCAAACCGCTTCGGTTGAGCAATTGGACCAAGCGACATGGATGTTCGAACTCCCTGCGAGCCTCCAACCTGTCACCGTCGAATGGCGAGCTCATCTCCAAGGTGAAGGCCCAGAACAATCAACGCCATGGTTTGCCCTCCAAAGCGAAAACCCGTCTTGGACGGTAGATGAGACGGCTGCTTATGTTCAATCTCTCGCCATGCTTCTGTTGTTCATGGTCGCCTTCATGTCGCTTCAAGGTCGGAGTGAGCGCCAGCTCGAGGCAACAAAACATGACGCTTTTGCGCAGGAGGCGGAGTACTGATGGTTTCGGCTGGCACCCTGCACGTCGTCTCAACCGAATTGGCCGTGGGCTCCTTCGCCATGGCCGGCCTCGCTTTCCTGTTGGCTGGATTGGCCAGCCACGGGTGGCTCAACATGGGACGGCATCTAAATTTGGCAGACCATGTTGCTCATTTTGCCTTGGCCTTTGGGTTGGTAGCGATGCCATTTGCCATCATCACCGGAATTCAGTCGAGCCCAGGCACTGGGGTTGACCACCCAATTCTCATCAACAAGATGTTCCTGTCTTCCTCTGCCTTTGGCTTGGCCTTTGGTGTTCTCCTCACCCGTCGCAAGTACGGGCAAGAGGTTTGGACCCGATTTTGGGGACGCCGGTGGCAAACGATGGGCGGCATGGCGGCCGTTGGCATGGTATTGGTGACCGCTTCCATGGGAGGCACCTTCAGTCGAGGAGAATCCTTGCTCGACGTGTTCAGTTTGCCCTACGAAGAGGTTCCTCTGATGCCCATGTGGCTCTCAGGTTTGGTGATGGCTGTGGCGGTGGCTAACATGGTCATGATGCGTCAACGAACGACGTGATCACAAACCAGCCATATCGCCGGTCTGGATGGTCCACTGACTCGCATAGACTCCACCGGAAGCCACCAAATCATCATGAATTCCACGCTCAACAACGGCGCCATCCACCATTGAGAGGATCTCATTGGCGTTGCGAATGGTGCTCAAACGGTGAGCAACCGCAATGGTGCCCCGTTCTTTGCCCGAAGAAAGGAGGTTTTCTTGGATTCGGCGTTCGGTTTCCGCATCCAGAGCACTGCTCGCCTCATCGAGGATGAGGAGACTGGGTGCTTTGAGCAGGGCACGAGCGAGTGAAACTCGGGCACGTTGGCCACCGCTTAGCATGGCGCCCCGGTCGCCGACGAGCGTATCGAGGCCATCTTCGAGCTCTTGGACAAATTCCCAGGCTCCTGCCATCTTAAGCGCCTGAATCAGGTCGTCATCTGTGGCGGTTTGGTTGTAGATGACGTTGTCTCGGACCGAGCCGTAAAACAGGAACGGGTCTTGACTCACGAAGCCAATCGCCTCGCGCAATGAATGAAGGGTGTATTCGCTGATGGACCGGCCGTTGACCAACACTTGACCGCTATCGGGCGTGTAATATCGCATGAGCAGTTTCAGAATCGTTGTTTTCCCAGCACCGGTGTGACCCATGACCCCAAGGAATTCACCTTCTTGGACCTCAAAAGAAATGCCGTTGAGTACTTTGATGGTGGTGTTCGGATAGGTGAAGTAGACATCCTTGAATTCCACGGTCTTGATGCCGCCTTCGAGCGCCACTGCGTCATCGCTGTCGACGATGGTGGGTTCAAGGTCAACCGCAGCAAACACACGGCGAGCTGCTGCCTCACCACGTTGCAACTGATTCACCAGAATGCCAAAAATGAACATCGGCATCGTCATTCGGGTGCTGATCAGAAGGAAGGTGACCAACTGTCCAGTCGTGATTTCACCTTGACTCGCAAAATATCCGCCAGCCGTCGTGAGCAATCCGAAGGCCACACCTGCAACGGCGTAAATCATGGGAATGAATCGATTGCGGTCAGCACTGGCTCCCATGGCTTGGTCCCGGTACGAACCCGATTCTGCTGCCACACGGTTCGCTTCCCATTGCTCTGCATTGTATGCCTGGACGACGGCGATACCGGAAATGAGGTTCTCTAAGACGGCATGAATATCACCGGTCGATTCCCGTTGTTTGCGGTATTTTCGCTGCACTCGGGTCGAAAACCAATAGACGGCTGGGACGATGAATAGGATGGGGGTAAACAACACAGCCGCCAGTTTCCACGACATCAACATGAGGATAACAAAGGCGGTAGCAAATGTGATGACGATTCGTATGATGGACGTTGATGAGTCGGATACGACATCCTCGAGTTGGTTTACGTCGCTCGACAGCACGGACATGATTTGCCCGGTTTGCCTTAGGTCGTAGTACGAAGCTTCCATGGCGATGAGGGAACGAGTGGCGTCCATTCGCAAATCGTGTTGAATGTTGTAGCCGAGCGTTTGCCACGAGTATTCCGAGATGCCCTGAAAAATCGCAAGACAGAGGAAACCAAGGAAGATGAGCACGCCGTACCCAATGGCGTGATTGCTGTGGAGCGTGGTGACCATATCTTGTACGAGTTGAGGTCCTGAGAGCACATCGGTGGTGAAATAGTCAACCGCAAGTCCAATGGCTACAAACGGCATGAGGTCAAAAAATCGGGCGGCGGCATTGGCGAAAATTCCCGCGAAAACCCGTTTGGGGTATTTCTTGGCGTAAGGGACAACCCGCCAAATTTGCTTCCCGAGGACATCCGTGCCCTCATCGTCATCGTCAGGGGACATCTTGTCACTCTTGGCTTTCGCCGTTTGGTTCCCCGTCATACTTTCTCGGCGAGGCCCCAGACTCTTGAACCCTCGGTAGAAACCACGGTTGTAGGTGTGACCGCCAAACCAATCTTTGATGAGGTTACTCCGGTTGGATTTACCCATGCAGAGGCAAAGCCGACGTACTTCCATCCTGTTCTTTGGCCTGCTTTTGTTGCAGGTGCTCTCCCCATTGGCTTTCGCTCAAGCCCCAGATGACTCCCTCAACACCGAGACCAATGCAGACGTTGAACTTCTTCAACAACTCAACATCGCTCCGTCATCATTGGCCGAGCATGGCTGGCTAGAAAGCGACGAGGCGGCTGGAACAACGGCTTTGTTGTACCGCGATGTTTCGCTTATCGCCCCCAGCGAATGGACGGAGCGAACCGGAGAACAACGCGTGGACGGTTTCTACATTCTTGGCCACACCTACCCAGTGCCAAGTACATGGTTCCTCGATTTGGCTGACGCCGGCATCAACTGCTTCTCATTCATGCCTCCTGCAAGCTTCCATTGCGATGTCAATTCAAAAACTCCAGCCCAACTTTCCAACTTGGACGTGTTGGGTTTGGCGGGCATGGACGCCACTGACAAAGTGCAAACCGACTTGGCAAGAGGAATGCTCAACTTGGACATGATCGCTCCAAACCCGTTCGTGAACGACGATGGGGCCGTCATCAACGTGGTCCTTTCCGGGGATGAGTTGCCCGACGGTTTGCGCCAACGCAGCGACATCACACTGGACACCCACACCGGACGATTTGCAACCATGGCGGTCAACGCCAACGGCCTTTCTTGGTTGGTGCAACAAGACGCAATTGAATGGGTTGAACCCCGTCCGTTCTTCGAATTGCTGAACTCCGTGGGCATTGAGGTCATGAACGTCGATGACACATGGGACAACACCAACATGGCCAACATCGACACATCTTGGTCTGGTTTGGACGGAAGTGGTGTCATCGTCACGGTGGCCGACACCGGCATTGACAACGGAGTCAACAACACCAACATGCACCCAGATTTCAAGGACCACATTACCGGCATCCTCTCCTTCCCCCCACCCCCATCGGTCTGCACTTCGCTGAGTTTGAGCCCCTGCGGCGATGATGCTGAAGATCACCACGGCCACGGCACCCACGTGGCTGGTTCTGTGCTTGGAGACGGCACACATAGCAACGGCGACATCATCGGGGCGGCGCCAGAAGCACATCTTCTGTTCCACTCCATTGCCACCACTCATGGCGGCGAGGAGAAACTCCTCGGCATCCCCAACGACCTTGATGACATGTTCAAACTGGCATGGGCTAATGGAAGCCGAGTTCATACCAATTCATGGGGTTCGGCTGTCGCAGGACAATACACCACATCCTCCATGCAAGCGGACGCCAGTGCCCGTACCCATGAAGAATTGGTCATCCTCTTTGCCGCCGCCAACGAAGGCGCAGATGCAAACTCGGATGGAGAAATTGACCTGGATTCCATGGGAAGCCCGGCCACTGCTAAGAACGTCCTCACCGTCGGTGCAAGTGAAAATGACCGTGGCAACATGACCTGGACTTGGGGCAGCGACGATTACGGTTCGCCTATTTCCACCGACCGGTTGGCCGACAACCCTGAAGGGATGGCTGCCTTTTCCTCCCGTGGACCTACCGACGACGGGCGCATCAAGCCCGATTTCTCGGCACCCGGCACCATGATTCTCTCGACCAAATCCCGAAGTACCTCATCGGTTGGTTGGTTGGCCCACAACGCCAGCTACACCTACATGGGTGGCACAAGCATGGCCACACCGTTGACCGCTGGTGCATCCGCTCTTTTGCTCCAACATCTCATGGATAACGTCGGAGAAACCAACCCGACCTCCGCCCTCGTCAAGGCCATTTTCACGGCCAGCGCCCATGACATGACCGGTCAATACTCCTCGTCCACCAACGGGGCAGGTGAAGCCGCTCCCAACAACCACGAAGGATGGGGCAGAATCAACATGTCACAAGCTATCAACACTTCCTATCTGCAAGGCCATTCGGTGACGACCAACGCTGATTCGGGATGGTCATTCATCGTCCCTGCCAGTGCTGATGACATCAACATCGCCTTGACATGGACCGACCCTGCGTCAACACCCTCCGCCTCAACCAATCTTGTCAACGACGTGGATTTGGCCCTCAAAAGCCCCTCTGGAACATGGACCAACGTGAGCAACAACCTCGACAACCTTCGAGGCCTTACGTTGGCCTCACCCGCTCAAGGAACATGGGAGCTGCACGTCGTTGGTAGCAGCATCCCGACCGGCCCGCAATTCTTTGCCGTCGCCATGACTGGCGATTACGATTTGAGCAATTTGACCCAAGATGGGGACCTTGACGGCTACGAGGACGATGAGGACGACTGCAACACCACCGCAGGTACCTCAACGGTGGACCGCACCGGTTGCCCTGACACGGACGGCGATGGCTACTCCAACCCCGACGGAAGTTGGACGGTCAACGACGGTGCTGATGCATTCCCAAGTGAAATCACCCAGTGGGCCGATACGGATTATGACGGCTACGGCGACAACGCCGCTGGCCTCCAGCCCGACGCTTGTGGCACCACAGCGGGCAATTCAACGGCCGATCGGTACGGATGCACCGATGATGACGGAGACGGTTATTCCAACCCTGACGGTTCATGGACCACGGCCAACGGGGCCGATTCCTGCGCCAGCGTAGCCGGTTCATCAAGTCAAGACCGAAGCGGATGTGCCGACCAAGACGGCGACGGCTACTCCGACCCAGACGGCTCTTGGGGCACCACCAACGGCGCTGACGCCTTCCCAACCGACACCACACAGTGGGCCGACGCAGACAACGACGGCTACGGCGATAACCCTCCTCCTGCATCCACGGGCGACGGTTGCCCAAGCGTGAACGGTGATTCAGACCAAGACCGCTACGGATGCACCGATACCGATGGCGACGGATATTCCGACCCCGACAGCGGGTGGACCGTGGCGAATGGAGCTGACGCTTTTGCTTCTGATGCCACACAATGGGCTGACGGAGATGCTGACGGTTACGGAGATAACGCCTCAGGAAACAACCCAGATGCTTGCCCAACGGTAGCAGGAACCTCAACCGAGATGGGGCGCTTGGGATGTGCAGACAGCGATAGCGACGGTTATGCCGACGTGGATGATTCCTTCCCGAACGAAGCCACGCAATGGGCAGATGCTGACGGTGATGGCTACGGTGACGAGTCCACCGGATTCGAAGCTGATGCATGCCCGAGCACCATCGGTTCGTCAACTCGTGACCGCTTTGGTTGCCTTGATACCGATAGCGACGGCTCCTCTGACGCCGATGCGACCTGGACCGTGGCGAACGGAGCAGACATCGCACCAAACGACAGTACTCAGTGGGTCGATGCTGACGCCGACGGTTATGGCGACAATCCTCTTGGAACCAATGGAGACCAGTGTCCGACGGTGCCTGGAACCTCGACCGCAGACCGACTTGGTTGTACGGACACCGATGGTGATGGATATTCTGACCCGGACAGCGGGTGGACCATTGACGATGGCGCAGACGCGTACCCCAACGATCCAAACCGCTGGGGCGACAACGATGGCGATGGGTATGATGACGGTCTTGACGACGACTGTCCAACTCTGTACGGCACCTCCATGCACGACCGAAAGGGTTGTCCCGATCAAGACGGGGATGGATATTCCGACCCCGATAGTGTATGGACCACCGCCAACGGAGCAGACGCCTTCATGACCGATTCAACCCAATGGAACGATACAGACAGCGATGGATACGGCGATAACGCAGCAGGTTCTGTCCCAGATGCCTGTCCGAACGTCTATGGAAAGTCGTGGCAAAACGGAACCTATGGCTGCTTGGATACCGATGAAGACGGTTGGAGTGATACAGAAGACACCCACCCTGGCGATCCAACACAATGGGCGGATGTTGACGGCGATGGCTACGGGGACAACCCCGGTGGAGCCGACCCCGATGCGTGCCCGACACAGCCCGGCAACTCCACACAAGGAAACCGACTTGGATGCTTGGACAACGATGGCGACGGATGGGACAACTCCATTGATGCCCTTCCCGACCTTCCCACGCAATGGCTTGACCAAGATGGAGACGGCTATGGAGACAACGCCACTGGGTTGCAACCGGATGCCTGTCCCGGTGAGGCTGGAACCTCAACGATTGGACTCTTCGGCTGTGTTGACAATGATGGTGATGGGCATGCTAACCTCACGGACGATTTCCCTAACGACCCAACTCGATACATCGACACCGACAACGATGGCTATGACGACGCAGAAGATGATTGTCCGTTCATTGCGGGGAACTCAACCACCGACCGTTTAGGTTGCCATGACAGCGACGCCGATGGTGTCTCTGACCCCACGCCCCCGATAGGCAATGCAAGTGGCTGGAACGCTTCAGATGGTGCAGATGCCTTCCCTCTCGACCCGACCCAATCTTCGGACAGCGATGAGGATGGATATGGCGACGATGCTGCAGGATTCCAACCCGATACCTGCCCAATGAGTGCCGGAACCTCCAACGTCGACCGATTCGGATGTGTGGATGAGGACGGCGACGGAACCTCTGATGCGAACGATGCCTTCCTTGGAGAACCTACTCAGTGGACGGATAGCGATGGAGATGGCTACGGTGATAACCCCAACGGGACCCAACCCGATGCTTGCATCGACACTTCAGGTACCTCGTCCCTCGATGTCTACGGTTGTGTTGACGGCGATGGCGATGGGGCAAGTGATGCCAGCGACCTTTGGCCTGACGACAGCACGCAGTGGTTTGACAGCGATGGTGATGGTTACGGCGACGAGTCAACGGGCACCGACGGAGATGATTGTCCAAACGATGCCGGCACATCCACTGCCGGAGCCACCTTCGGCTGCCCTGACCAGGACGGCGACGGCTGGTCTGACCTACAAGACGAATTCCCAGAGCAACGAAGCCAATATTCCGACAGCGATGGCGATGGATACGGCGATAATGCCACCTTGGGGGCCTTCAAGCCAGACCACTGGCCAAACGATTCATCGCGTAGCACAGCAGAAGCGAGCATGACTTGCAGCGAAAACACCATCGAGGTTGACCTCGCAGCAAGTGGATGGTTCACCTTCTCATGCACCGTGACGACCTCAATGAGTTCCGCCTTTGCGGCCAACCTTGAATGGACAGCCACATCAAGCATCGTGGGTGAATCCTCCGAACACTTCTTGACGTTTACTTCAGCGAGTGGTAATTCCCAAATCGCTTCCTTATCAGGCTACGCTCAGGAGGTTGGAAACCACCAACTTCTCCTCACCGTTTCAGAACCCGGAGCAACCAACCCCATGGACACGGTGATGGTGGTCATTCAGGCCATCGACTCCAATGCCCCTGTTGAGATCGAAGACGAGGCTGCGGGCTCAATTTTGGAAACTTTGAGTGAGAGCACGATGTTCCAAGCGGCGCTTGCTGGATTGGTGCTTTTCGTGTTGATGGGAACGCTGATGATTCGAGGGCAAAGCCGCAGTATTCGGGATCAAGAGCGGCGATTGGAACGGGCCAATGAAATCCGTCAAACCCGAGGACTGACCGATTTACCAAGCAGAGAACTCATCCAACAACAACACACTGGAAGTCGTCGTGAGCGAACCAACTCAATGTTTGATGAGTTTCGACGGTCTCGCTGAGCCACAAGGATGAACCGATTCCCTCAAAGAGGAGAGGGCTGTCGTCGGGCTACTACACTGCGGATATGGTGAAGTGGTTATCATCTGAGGTTTCCAACCTTATGTCGTGGGTTCGACTCCCGCTATCCGCACCTTTCTTGGTTGACTAAGACGCATGTTTTTGCGGGCATCATCTCGCAAGCATCAAAGGCTCAGCCCACAAGGAAAGGCCGTTAAACATCAGGTGATGTCATGGAATTTCTTTCACTTTGTTTGCTGACGCTTTGGTTGTATCTGCCCGGCTTCCTAGCCAACACCTTCGCCATGATGTGGGGGAAATGGCTGCCTAAAACCGGCTATGGCCCTTGGCCCATCGATGGAGGACGGGTGCTTTCAGATGGAAACAGGATGCTCGGTGATGGTAAAACATGGAACGGCCTCATCGGAGGTTCACTCACCTCTGGTTTGCTGTGCATGCTGATCGCATCATCCGTTTCCAACGGCAGCCTCGATACGGTTTTTGATGACGGGGCTACGGTCTTTGCCCACCCCTTGATTGGTGCGGAGGAGGCATGGTTCTACATCGGAGGCGCAAATGGGGCTGCGTTTCTTTTGGGTTCGTTCCTTGGATTTGCGTGCTTGCTTGGTGACAGTACAGGTTCGTTTCTCAAACGTCGAAGGGGACTCAAGCGGGAAGGCGATATCTCCTCCAAAGCCCCGCTGCTTGATACCCTACCTTTCGCCATCATGGTCTTCCTGTTGGGCCAACTTTTCTTGGGACCCTCCGTTCTTGCCTCAGAGGAACTGCGCCTCCCTATGCTGGCGCTTGTAGCGATTACGCCAATTCTTCACCGCTCATTCAATCTCATCGGATACAAAATTGGTTGGAAGGATGTACCCTACTGAAGGACATTGAACCATATGGTTCACGATGCATTTTGTCTCAGGGGCTGAACGAAAGTTCATGTAGAAAACCAATTGATTTTCTAACATGGACGCCGCTACGCCGGATTGGTCGGAAAGCGCGTCCCTCGATGAAACCGGGCTTTCCCCAAAGTGGGGCGTTCTTTTCGGAGTCCTGGTGGCTTACAGCGAGATGATTGTTCGTCTCCTTTCTGGAAAAACCCTCGTCGACTCGGTATGGCCACACGCCGTTCGGTCGTTGGAATGGACCCTTGGCCTGCGGGCATCACCAACGTTGACCCTGTCCTTGTTCTTGGTAGCGGGAATGGCGGCATATGGGTTGCGAACTCTCGTGAAATCAACACCTCCAAAAACCGCCTGGCTAGCCCTGCCCTACGCTGCCTTGGGCCTACTCTTTGGGCTCATCTCATTGCACCTTTTGTTGGATGTGTTTTACCTTCGCGGGGCATTCCTCATGCTTCCAACGCTCATGGGTTGGGCTCTGGCATGTTTGCTCATTGCCCTTGGCGGGCCTCCCGCTCTCCGCTCGCCGGGTGACATGAATGTCTCAACAACCAGAGTGTTTCATGTCCTGGGGGTATTTTTTGCGGCTTGGTTGGTCATGCCAGGCATTCCGGCGCTTGCTGGATTTGCTCCATCTCCACCTGCTGCTCCCGCAGTAGGTTACGGGTCATTTCCAGGGCCCTACACCTTAGAGCAATACCGATTCCCCTACGCTTTGCCTGAGGAAGTAGCTGAAGTGAGAGGGGCTTTGGAAGACGATGTTGATTTCAGCGTCTACGTAACGCTTCCCAACCTCCCTGAGGATTTGCCCTTTTCCAAAGTCCCATTAGCGGTGCTTCTCCATGGATTTGGCTACCCAGATATCGATGCCTATCAAGGCTGGATATCTCACCTTGGAGCGAAAGGAATCGCTGTGGCGTTCATTCAATACCCATCCGACCTGCGACCGTCCGGGTATGAGGACCACGAGGCTGCTTACGAGCAAGGCACGTCCGATTACCTCCAACATACATACCGTGACTTGGCGATTCGCGCTGGTCTTGACCACCTCGATGGCATTCTGTTGGGAACCGAACGGGAAGCACAACTCGAGGAGCACTTAGGCGAGGTTCGAGTTGACCCATCGTCGCTTTGGGTTGGCGGACACAGCCTTGGAGCAGCGTACACCTTCATTTCACTGGATTCGGCTCTGGAACGAGGGTGGGGCACACATGCCCTTGTGGTCGCTCTTGAGGCGCCAGCGAGTCGACCCATGCAAGCTACGCTTCAACCGAACCTCTCGTCGATACCAGAGGAAACCTTCGTCCAAATCGGTGTCCCACAGGACGACATGAGCGTGGGCATGTGCCCAGGGGCGTTTCATCAGCGCATGTTCAACGCCCTCCCAACCGAAAGAAACCAGTTGATTGAGATCCAATCCGACCATTATGGCTACCCACGTTTGGTGGCGAGCCATTACTTGCAAACCGACCCTGCACGGGACACGTTGTCGGATTGGAGTTTTTACCGCCGCATTGATGCTCAAGCGGATTACCTCGTCGCTCATGGACGAAACGACACCTTCACCGCTGATTGGGCCTACCAGTACATGACGGACGAAACCATGCTCACAGGAATGGGAGAGTGGTCCGACGGCACCCCTGTTTTGCCGCTGATTTGGCACCGAAATGCCATCGAAGATGTACGGGCATTCCAGGACTGCAATTGAGAACACATCTTCAAAAGTAAAGGGAGTGACATGCGACCATGACCGAGGGAACCGTCTCCAGCGATGTAAAATCGCTATGGAAGTGGATTGGCGGCTCCGCCCTCCTCGCCTCCATGTGCTGTTTTCCGAGCATCGTCTTGGTGTTTTTTGGGCTCGCAAGCGTCTCAAGTGCAGCCGCACTCTCCAACGATTTGTATTGGGGCACCAATGGCATGGGCTGGTTTCGGCCCTTCCTCCTGGCGGTGAGCACAGCGTTTGTCATCGCAGGCTTGGTTCTGTATTTTCGCAACAACGGCATTTGCACTCTTGACCAGGCTCGTCGACAGCGAAAACGCATCATCAACACTTCAGTCTTGGTCGTGATGTTAGCGTTCATCACCTA
>VMHT01014472.1_pt1 | contig 11826 bp, 12 predicted proteins | sample 4693611 | NCBI WGS metagenome assembly VMHT01 (sample SAMN12280063, study PRJNA550983) | marine metagenome | isolation source: seawater sampled from same location over 5 years 0.02-0.2 micron viral filtrate | place: USA: collected off the coast of southern California halfway between the port... ...
GTATTAAATGTCTCATCTGCCTGTAATGCAAACTCAGGAGTATCGCGTTTAAATACTAGATTACCAGTCCCTTGAACTCGTAAAAATGTGTCGGCGAGCTGTTTGTCTGTTTGACGTAGGGGAGATGCACTATCTAACTGCTGATCTAACTGACTGGCTTTTCTAATTTCTTCCGCTTCTTTTTCGGCAGCTAGTTTCGCAGCTTTAATTTGTTCGTCTTGTTTACCTTTTAAATACTTTTGGAAATCAGAAAGTTTTAAATTTTCGAATCCAGGACTGTACTGAGTAAGTTCTCTCCATAATTGATATGCAACTTCTCGGTTGCCCATAATTACTTCTTTAAAAAGAGGTGCCGCATCAAGTCCCGTATCTGCAAGTTCTGAGAAAAGTTCTTGTTCTAATACTTGCAGCGAAGCGTCTTCCGTTAACTGTCCTACTGTTAAATTAGTTAGATCAAAATCTTTGCCTACTTCGGCTCCTACGTCTTTCGCGATAGCGATTAGTTCATCTGTGGTAAATTCAGGAGGCTCTTCTTTAGGTGCTTTTACAGCGTTAATTTTCTTTTGAATTTCATCTAGTTTAGCTGAAGGAATATCTTCGCCAGTAATTAGTCTGGTAACTTTACCCAAAGTTCCTAATACGGTAGAAATAGCTAAAGAACTAACTCCTGCTAATAGCGCAGCAAATTCTGCATCTTCGAAAGCACGTTCTTCACTGATATTATTGATACCCTGTTCTCTGGCGAGCATCAGTTGTGCGTATCTGCCAAAAGCTGCTGAGATACTTGTAGTAGTAGCCGTTCGTCCACTTCTTTTTACTCTGCCAAAAAAGGAATTGTCTTTCATTACTTCAGAAGAAAACTTCTGAGCGGCTTCATCTATACCGCCTGTAATCATTTTGACTGTCTTTTTACCAAGCCCTCCTTCTAACAGCATTTCTGTAGTAAGAGTTCCTGTTTCTTGCGCTACCATTCGCAAGCCTTCTTCCCCTAGCATTGTTAAACCAAACTGAGGATATAAAGGGATATACTCTTCTTCGCCTGATCCATCTTGCTTAGGCACACGAACCACGAGTCCTTTGCCTTTATCTTTCCAGTCGAAATATCGGATCCTACCTTCGATATTAGGAAACTCGTTTTTCATTACGAATTCCATTTCTCTTGGAGTAGGGTTTATAGGTAAGCCGTAAGCTGCTTTAAGTTTCCACGGAGAGTCAGGATCTAAAGCTAGTTGGTTAGTAACAACAGCTGCGACAGGATTAACTATCTGTTTAGCGCCATCTTGGTTAAAACCTACTATCCACTCATTAAAAGCTGACTCTCCTGCATTAAAATAACGATCAGGATTAACATTATTTGCGCGATAATAATCTCGTTCAGATTCGTCTATAAACGTAGCTTCTTGAGCGAGACCATAATCTGTCTCTGCCTCTTTTTTACCAAACATCGGGCTGAAAGGAGCATATTCATCTTCGCCAGACCCATCTAGTTTACGCACCGATAACATTTGAGGCATCCCCGACCCTATCGCTGGAGCATTAATAGGAAGCATTTCCGCAGGCTCTAATGCCTCTAGCGGTTGCTGGTCTTTGGGACGCATATATGTGGAAATATATCGACGGACAGTTTCTAATCTTTGCGGTGGTGTAAGAACTTCAGGGTCGCTCATCTGCTGCCCTAAATATCGTTGGGCTTCAGAAATATCGCCTGCAGTCGGAGCAGAAGGTTGAGCTTGCCCTAGTCTGGGCTGTCCTTTTAAAGTCTGAGCTAACGTACCTTGAACAAGTTCAGTTGCATACCTATCTCGCAAATAATTTTCATAATCAGTTCTGTCTAATACATCCGAGACTTTAGCGCCGTCAAGCAAAATTGGCCCTGTTTCGTCATAAGGAGCAGTTTGATCAATAACTTTCTTAAACAATTCAAAATTGTTTTGATCGAATAATGTTGTTCCTGGAATAGCCATTAGAAACCAAATGTAGGTGCTGAAGAGCTTTGATCAGTAGAGCCTTGATTACTAGGACTGCCAATACCGTATCTTCTATCAACTCCTTCGATTATTTCATCGAGGGAAGTGTTATTAAATTTAAGTAAATTATTTTCAAAATATTCCAGCTGGCTGGCGTGCTCATTACGCATAATTTTTTGAATCCCTTTAAAAAGAACACGACCACTTTCAGGGTCATAAACATAATGAGTAGAGCCTAAACTTCCTGTTCGCCTATCTATTTTTTCCATAACATCTGAGTAAAGAGCTTGTCGTTCTTTTAAAGGTTTAGAAAGATCTCTTAATTCCTCTAACTGTCTTTGATTAATACCATAACCACGGAGATGTATGTCAAGATCTTGTATTGCTTCAGGAGTATTCAATACCGAATTCCTTGCCAACCTTCTCGGCGTAAGCTGGTTATCAAAATCCCCTATTAGAGAATTAAAAGCTGTTTGAACTTTATCAATAATAACAAACGGATTTTTATAGCCGAAACCAATTTGCTCTAAATAATTGTTAACGTCACGATCAGATAACGCGACACCAGTAGAGCCATCTTGAGCTGCGGAAGCATAAGCTAGTTTTAACTGAGCAGATAAAATTGCGGCTCGTTCAATGGCGGTTTGGTTCCAACTAGCGTTGTTGTCTAGGTCTAACCCTGCAAAATTACCAATCTCTCCGCCTTGATCTGCAACATTGTCGCGGAATCTGCGCAATGCTTGACGATACTCTCTTCTTGTAGAATTTATTGCAGCAGTATCCCCTGACTCAATAGCTTCGTCATACAGTAATTGAGCGTCAATAACCCCTGAGAAATAATTTACGTTAGAGCCGTATTTACCATTTTGGCTCGCAGCTTGTTGGGATTCTTTTATAAAACCAATAGTAGTTTTACCTTGAGTTTCTTTAAAAAACGTATTAACGAAATTGGTTACAGCACCAACTTCTTGTTGTAAATTTTTAATCTCCGGTCCAATTCCTCCTGCTACTGAAAACAAACTAGGCACCGCATTTGCCTCCAGCTGCGTTCCTGTTTCTGGATCCCAGCCGATAGCCTTTAACGCAAGTTTAGATAACACCTTGAGTGGCCTTAAACTGTTTGTTACAGCACTCGAAGAAACATCCCGATCTTCCATCCATTTTGGAGCATTAGCAGCACGCCCAAACTCTCTTTCTTTGTAGCCAAATCCTGGGGTGGGTCTAATCCAAACATCCCCATAGAGTTCGTTCATTTTAGAAACGCTGGTTAATTTACCATTGTTTAGATAATCAGTTACAAACAACTCTCCTACAGTTTGTCCATTTTCATCTATGCGATATCTAACTTGCCCTGTGCTTTTCTTAGGCTCAGCTTCATCAGTTACAAGAAGTTCGATATGTTCGGGGTCTTTTAGTTTCGTAGTATCTAAAACAAACTCAGGTTTAACGTAATACTCGCCAGCTTTAACAGGGACTTGAGTACCGTCTGCTGCGGTAACTACATCAACTTCAGCATCACCCTGACTTAAAATATACTGAATTGTTTTATCTGGAGAAACTTTCATTCTCCTTCTAACAGTTACTGGGGTATTACTTCCAGCTCTAACAACAGCCCCGTTACCCATGACATCGTCAAAGTTTCCAACGTCTAGTAGTGCTTTACCACGTTCCGTTTCTCTTTTTAAGAAATTATCTAGCCGTGTTGAATCTAATGCACTATCTAATTTAGACCCTGCCCCAAGTGCGTTTATATATGATGCAACACTGCCATCGTCTTCATCTGCAAAAGCCATTGCTGGAGCGTAAGACAAAGCTGTTTTTAAACCTCTGCCAAGTAATGTTTCTTGACGTGGTGCACGACTGCTAGGTAAAGCTCGCTCTACTCGTCGACGTAACCTAGCCTCCTCTACCTGACGTGGATTAGAAATTCCTGCGTCATACTGCCCTATGTTTAATTTATCCAGTATCGCGTTGTCTTCTAACGCTTCATATTGATCGTCAGTTAAGGGTCTTCCGCCTCCTAACGTGTTTTCTAAGGTATTCTTTTTAACCTGATTAATGTTCGCAATAGAAGTTCCTGCTCCGGTCATTGGCGTAGCTACACCATATTCTTGACGAGTAAGAGTGTCAGGTTTATACAGAAGATTATCTATAAAATCAGATTTTTTGGCTAAATACTCAAGCCCTGAATCTACCGCAGCAGGAGCAAGACTACCGACTATCGCAGCTAGAATATTGTCTTTAGGATCTTTTTCAGTAACTTTTTGGCGACGCTGAGGCGTAGGCGCAAACTGTACAGAACGTACAGGCGTAACTTTAGGGGCTTGGACTAAATTAGCAATACCCCCACTGCCGCCACCGATATTAAAACCGAAATTATTCGCCACGTTATGCCCCTAATTTACGGGATGCCATCGGGAATCGAGGATTAATAGCCCCGCCCATATTTTTCTTAGCTGGAGTAAACCCCATCTTGCGTACTACTTCAGGTGCTTTTCGCGATAACGCCGCTAATCCTTTATTACCTTCAGGTATAACGCGACCGCCGTCCTCTTTTTTCTCAGGCTCTTCTATTATTCCAGCGTCTCTAGCTTGTTGACCGTACTTGATTATTAGATCTACTAAACCTTTTGGCATATCGCCAGCTTGCATCGCTAAATCGTCAATAGTTTCTTGCTCAACGCCGAATAGCTCCAGCATTTGGAAGGGGGTGTTGATACCACCTCTCGGCCCTTCTTCTACTTCTCCTGTCGCACCACCTTCTTGGAAAAAGTTCATCCCGTAGTTACCAGCTCCGCTAGTAGCGCCGTATGGATTTGCTGGGCTAGTTCCAGAATATCCCGTACCACCAGCTAACGGGCCAGCACCAGTTAAGAAGTTTGCGTAACCAGACATTAACTGTTGCGGCATATTATACTGCCCAACAAAGTTTTGATAATTTAAATCTAAACCAGCTTGATTTCTAGCGCGATTCATCGCACCGATATTCATCATCGAACCAACGTCTCCTTGACGGAAACCTTGTTCAGCCCCAGCTAATCCTTGATAAGCGCCAGCAGCTCCTGTTTGCGCTCCAGATAATTGACCAGCTAACCCTTGTAATTGCCCAGCTGTACCAGAACCCATACCGTAAAGCTGTTGTCCAGCACCAGTTAACGCTCCTGCTGAACCCATCCCAGCGCCGTACCTCTGAGCACCTAACCCACTAAGTAACGAAGATAGCCCAGATTGAGCGCCACCGGCTTGTGCACCTAACCCTGCTTGTAATCCAGCGGCTTGTGCGTCTGCTGCTCGCTGACGACCAAACTCGTTCATCGCGGCTTCACGTGAACTACCGTATCCAGCACTACGAATAGCACCAACTTCTTTCATCATCGCTCGGGTAGCAGCGTCTGTAGATTCTTCTTGACTAAGCCTAGCCCTAGAACCGCCGAACGCTCCTTGTCCTATTTCACCAGCTCGTCTAGCTATATCGCCCTGTGCTTGACCTTTTTGGATATCTGCAATCGTTTGTTGTACGACTGCATCTTCATACGGATCAGTATAACTACTAATAGAACTAGGGTCGAAACCACCTTGGCTTTGACTTATTGCTTCAGCCGCTCTACCGATAAACGGTTGTTGTACATCTACACTACGTTGCGCAGCTGTTTGCGCTCCAGTTAAATCTTCTCGTAATCCGCTTTCTGCCCCGCGAGCAGCGGTAATACCTGTACGAGTATAGTCTTCGCCTTGTTGTTGTGCTCGTAACGCAGCAGCTTTAGCTTCAGAAACGCCACCTGCTTGCGTAGCTAACGCTTCTTCAGTTAACCCTTTAGCGCGAGAAAGGTATGGGGCATACGCGCCGATACCTTGATCAGCAAGTTGCATTGCATATTCTTCTCTAGGAGAAAAGCCAGCAATACGATCGCCGGTATAAGTAAATGGGTTAGTATCCGGCCCACCTAAGTTTTCGAATTGGCTACGGTAATACGCTTCAACTTGAGGCATAAGACCAAAACGATTCCCTGACCCCATGAGGAGGTTATAGATATTTTGATCGGGAGCCTGATAACTATACGCGGTATCGTTTTCACTCATAATTATTTACCAAAGTTAACCTTATCAAGAGCCGCGATTCCTTTATCGAAATCACCACCGCCCATATTCTTTACGCCTTGATGTGAAACAACGTATTCTTTATCGCTCGCCCATATCGGTACTAAGTCTTCTTTTGGGCCTCCAGGCCCATCAACTTCGCCGCCATCTAAAAACAATTTACGGCCTAAGACGCTACCACCATCTTCCATACCGATACGTTGGCTGCGGATAGCTCCTGGCTGAAACCTAGGACGCGGAGCGCGGATAGGGACTTTACTTTCACGTTTACCACCGCCACCGAGAGCTTGCCCAAGAATTTTACCAATATCTTGACCTGAAGACATAAGTTGTTTAGCAACTAAAGGGTTTTCATCTAAATACTTTTGAAACTTTTCTAAGCGAGTAGGCTCTATTTCTGTAGCTAATAAAGAGTCACCAACCGGCACATCAACCTCTAACTTAGGCAACCCTTCGGGGGAAGTAACAGTTTCCCCCATAGTTGTCATTAAATCTTCATATGCTGCAGGAGAAAGGTTTTCAGCTGTTGTTGCAAGTTCTACTGGAGACATATCCGCTATGACGTCTGCAGTAGGAGCTGCCGCTTCCGCTCCACCACTGGTAAAAACATCCGCGATACTACTACCGACATTACTTATGCCTTGCATAGCAGACGAACCAAGGTTCGCTAGAATATCTGCTATAGATGTAAGCCCTCCAATAAACATCTCTGGAGGATTATTTTGTAATGGCTCATCAACACGTTTACGGTATTCGTCATTAAGAGCATTAACTAACCGTTCACCACCAAGATTCCCGATTCCCGTATTCGCACCGTAAGTTGCGTAACGGTTGAGAATGTCCATCGTAACGTCAGGAGAAAGACCAATATCCTCGCCCTGCTCTACAAATTTAGTAGCATTAGATTCAGGATTAGTCATCGAATTTATTAAAGATTGACGTTGGTCATCGTTGTAAATACTAGCCATTAACTCACCGCTACCGTAATGTTACCGTTTGTAACTATTTGAACTGTACCTACGCCCCCTGTTGCGCTCAGTCCAGAGGTACTTGGCGTCGAGATATTCTGCCAAGAATTTCCCAAATATACTTGAAGAACCTGCTCGGTGGTATTCCAAATAATAGACCCTGTAGTAAACTTTAAGGTGTCTCTTTTTTCGTTAGAAAATTCAGGAGTAAGGTCTGGGTCAAACGAGTCCAAACTTAACTCTATCAATCGGATGGTACGGTTGTAAGTGTTTGCGTCTACCGTAACTTGATTGACAGAAAGAGGTAAGCGTCCTTGTAAAAGTTTACTCATCTTCGACCGTTAGGTTGGATATCTAATCGAGTTCCACCTACTCGAAACCCTACCCCTAATCTTGTTCCGGCTTCTGCGTCATCGTCAGATTCGAAACGTACCGCCGCCTGTCGTCCCCTAGCGCGGGTATCTATCTTAGTCGTACTTCCGGTAAAGGAAGACGTTATATCCGTCGTAAGGGAATCTCCAGGATAATTACGAGCCTTTAACACGAAGTTAATCGCCTGCGTACTACCGGAGTCACCTGTAAACTTAACGTCTGGAATACATCTACGAATAAATTGGAACTGGTCTCCTTCCCCGATATCGAAATCAGCGCTTTCAATGAAGACGTTATCCATAGGTTGCCCATCCGCATCAAAACCAGTTTCGTGCGAATAGATATAGTTACTACCGTTGTCATACCCAGCTGCCCTAGGAAATGAAACAACCCCTTCATCAAGCCACGCGGTTCTAGATAACTCACCAATGGCCCATGTTTGATCGACATAGTTATAGGTCACATATTTATCTATGGTGGTGTTATTTCCTGAACAATAGAACCAACCAACCTCATCGAACTGTTTATTAAGAAAACCAAAGACTTGGAATGCTTGATCTTCATTCAACTGCTCAAAAACATAAGAATGAACAGAACAAGGAACAGGCTGAACAGCACCTTGATAAGTATAAAACCCTTTTTTATCCATCCAAAATATACCAGACGGAGAGTTAACAGGAGCGTTAGGGCCGATTAAACTTACCCCTTCGTTAACTAAATTAAGACCAAAAGTGTTTGGAGGTCCAATAAACTGGAGACTATAGAGTGCGACATCAGTCCATATCAATGTTTCTTGTCGAGCGCGCAAGCCACCAATAATTTGAGAACCCGCCGAACACCGTAAAGAACCCGCAGTGTTTGTAGAAGTCGGTTCCCATTCGGTAGGGTTTTCTTGATCCGAAAACGCAATTAATAAAGGGTCTATTTGACCAGTTCTTGCGGTTCCTGCATCGTTAATAGGATCGGCACCTAAGACAATAACGTGTCTGTCAATATCTGAAATAAGTACCTGAAGACCTAACGTCGGAGCCAGATTAGCCCCTGTAAGATCTTCTAGGGCAACTGCCGGATTAGTAGGAGTAGTGTAGTCGTAATAATAAATTCCACCCGCTCTGACGTTTGCAACCAAGTCCTCGCCAAAACTGTCCATAGACCAAAGACGCAGTTGGTTAACAACGTTTAATGGGCTACTTGATCCAAATGGCCCAGATCCCCAAGCGTTTGTACCCCAGCCTGAACTTGGGACATATACGTCTAGTCCAACGCTGATTTGGTAACCCCCATCTACGCCAGACCCGCCATTGCCAGTGTCGGACGAATTTGCAGTTACAGTCACACCATTCGTATCTTTTGCGGTAATTAAATAGGAATTAGAGTTAGAGATAGAATCTATTTCGTATTCTTGGTTCAGAACGGCAGCGGTGATGTTGCCCCCTAAAGAGACCGCGTCTGAAAAAGTAACAAAGTCACCTTTAGCGGCACCGTTTGACGAATCAGTTACAGTAATCGTGGACGACCCATCTGTTGCAGCGAAAGTTACTGAGTTAGTAGATGTTTTACGAACAGGTGTAATATCGTCGTAAGTTGCGTTGTTTTGAACATAGAGTTTCGTTCTTGTTCCTACGCCTAAAAGTCTTTCGTTATCAAGTGTTGTCCAAGATAGAAGTTTTCTACCCGAGCCGTTAAAAGAGTTGGTTAGATATTTTTGCCAGCCTCCAATCTTTTCCGGCAGCCCTTTACGAAAACGAACTAAATTTCCGTCAAACCACCCACCTTCTGCAGTGTAGTCGGTTCCTTCCTTGTTTATTCCTGGATTGAAGATAAACTTCTGCAAAGGCATTAGCGATACTCCCCAGTCCTTATCATTTCAGTAACTTCTTCGGCTCTTCGGCCCACTTGTTTAGCCCAACGACTATCCATAAACTCATCAGCAGCAATATCAAACTGCTCACGGGACATAGCTTCTAGAGCCTTAACAAATCCGCGCAGCCGTGTAATACCCAAATTGAAGCACATATCAACCATAGCGTCTCGCCTAGCTTTGTTCAGGCCGCCGTACCAATAGTAGGCATCTTGCAATTCTTGATGGCAACGCTCTAGATCATTGTGTAGTAAGTAGTCAATTTCATCGTCAGACAACCCAAGACCAGACTCTGAGATATTCCTACCTACACCTATGGTCTCAAAGCCTGCAGTACACAAATACACTTTAGACTTGACGCCTTCATGGCGTTTTATCATTTCAATTAGCTCGCCCATTACTTCTCTCTAGCTACCTGATTGACTTTCTCGTATGAACGCATAGCGCCCAAACCGAGCATCCCCATCATAACAGGGACAAGAAGTGTTGTATCTACTTCCGGTACCGCAAACCAAATACCTAGTATGTTTGCAATAATGGTGTTGTACAGCAGTCCCAACGCACAGATCCAGCCGATAGCGGGTCGCCATCCAGCCACAAACAGTGATTTGTGCGCGGCTTCCATCTTGTTAATTTCTAGCTGGCCCTTGAGCGCCTCATGCGAATGCTTTTCAGACATAGTAGCGATCTCATGAGCCAAGGCATTCTTCTGATCCTTGTCCTCTATGAACTTATCCAGTAGCCCAGTGACCGGCCCAACCAATGATGCAACGATACTCATAACCTATTTCCTATTTGACCACGCTTGAGCGCCAAAAAACGCAGCTAGTATACCCGCAACGGATACGAAGTAGACTGCGGCCATATCACCTAAAATCGTTGCTGCTTGCGTCAGCCCGAAAAGCTCCGATGCAACTACTAGCGAGGGGTAGAGCAGCATTCCCCACAGAGCGAACCAACTCATGGCCCGTTGGGCATCGGCACGTTCATGTTGCAGGCGTAGCTCTTGTAATTCCTTGCTGGTGTTTAGCTCTTCGTCGGTAACAACACCGTCCCCATCCGCATCGTATTCGGCGTATTCGCTGCCTTCTTGTAAACGTTTTGCCGCCATATTAGTCCCACGTCTTTGTGTTGGCTGGTACCCGTTTCGGTATGCAATAAGCCGTTATGTTTTCTTGCATTTGGTAGCGGTTGTTTATCTTGGTTTTACCTGTACTGACGTAATACGCAAACGTGTTACATCGGGTAACATCTCGAAAATAAAACTGATCGGCTATTGGCTCTCCGTTTACTACCACAACCAACAAGAAAGCCATCATTTTCTTGTCAGCCAACTTAGCAAAAGTGCCAACGTCATAGGCAGGAGAAACAGAAGCACACCAGCAATAGCGGCGTATTCTTTAACTTCTTTCCAGAACTTCTTCTTTCTAGCCGCCGCTCTAGCCAACTCAAGCTGCTTTTGCTTACGGGCTTCCGCCATTGCCTGCATAGCTTCTTGGTATAATTGACCGTTACCGCTAACGGTAAACAGATCCTTGATCTCACGCATGGTTTCTTGGATCTGCTTCTTGGCTAGTGCCGCCTTTACAGCATCGGCCTCGGACAGCTTACCCTCGTTCTGAGCGCGCTGTAGCTCTACCTCGGCACCACCTAACGCAGACAGAAACCCAGAGATAGACTGAATGTCATTAGTAGTCTCAGCGACCTGCTTAATCGCACTGGTAGCTGCATTTACGCCAGCTACAATCGCAGCGATCTCACCAATCACAATCAGCCGCTCATAAACTGCGGCAAAGCCACCGCGACAATCACCGTTGCATAAACGCCCCAGATCATTAGCTCAAGCCGGTCAAACCGCTTGCTGCCATCTTGCAGACGCTGCTCAATGCCTTGGTACCGGACAGCGCACTCTTTCTCATGCGCTTCAATCTGAGCTATGGCCTTCTCTGTAGGTGTCACTGAACAGAAGCCTCGGCTTCACCATCTTCAACAGCCTTTACTGATTCGACGATAGCGTTGCTGTAAGCGTTTAACAGAACTTCGCGTTCTTGGATCTGCATTTGCATCTGCGAAATCTCACGGCGTAGTTCAGCAACACGGGCAACGTGCATCTGGGTCTCGACGGTTAGGTCTGACACGTTATGCTCTTCGTTGTCGATGGTTATCGTTTGCTGTTCGCTCATTACCAAGGTACTCCGTCAGCGGTTGTAGGATTTTTCTGCTCATTGATGTTAGCCGTTAAGCCAGCTTCAATGGCGTCTTGGTCTAACTCATCCTGACACCAGCCAATGACATTTGCTTCAGTTAGGTCATCATAAGCGATGTATCCCTCAGAGGAGGGGTCTGGGGTGAAGCCACATGTTCCGTAGGACGAAGCACTGTATGTATCCTCCCCCACAGTTTCGGTTTCAGTTACCCGCCAGTGGGCAACAATTACGCCTCCCGCTAAGTCACCCTGTAAGTCTCGTTCAAGTGTTGCAATAGCCCATGCAGCCATTTTAGTTACTCCAAGGTAAGTTTACGTTTTGTACAGCCTCTAAAGGCTCCTCTGAGATTAAAA
>VMHT01009903.1_pt1 | contig 11823 bp, 11 predicted proteins | sample 4693611 | NCBI WGS metagenome assembly VMHT01 (sample SAMN12280063, study PRJNA550983) | marine metagenome | isolation source: seawater sampled from same location over 5 years 0.02-0.2 micron viral filtrate | place: USA: collected off the coast of southern California halfway between the port... ...
AATTGCTGATACAAGAGATACTCAATCAAAGCCTTGTTATGATCAATCAGCATTAATGAGAAGATACGATTTAATTAAAGAAATTTGCGATTGTATGATTGAAATGGGATGGGGTCCTTATCAAAATGATCATGAAGATGCTAATGGTCAATTTGAAATGAATTGGGATTACGATGACTGTCTTATTACTGCAGATAGACATACTTTTTTTAAATTCATGGTTAAAACAATTGCTGAAAAACATGGGTTAAGAGCTACATTTATGCCAAAACCATTTGAAAGTTTAACTGGAAATGGATGTCATGCTCACATTTCTGTTTGGGATGGAAAAAAAAATAAATTTTTGGATAAGTCGGATAATTTAGGTTTAAGTAAAATGGCTTACAATTTTCTTGGTGGAGTAATCAAAAATGCATCCTCATTATCAGCCTTCTTTAATCCAACAATTAACAGTTATAGAAGAATAAATGCTCCTCCAACAAAATCAGGAGCATCATGGTCACCAAGTAGTATTTCTTATACTGGTAATAATAGAACTCACATGATTAGAATTCCCGATCCAGGAAGATTTGAATTAAGATTAATGGATGGATCAGCAAATCCTTATTTGTTACAGGCAAGTGTATTAGCTGCAGGTTTGGATGGTTTAAAAAATAAGATTGATCCAGGTAAACCACTAAATTGCAATATGTATGAAGATCATGAAAAATATCCCGATCTTCCAAAACTTCCAAATGAATTAGATCAATCACTAGAAAAACTTAAGAATGATAAAGATATTAATGATGCTTTCGGTAAAGAAGTAATAAACAGTTATATCAAGCTAAGAAGTTCTGAACTTAAAGAATTTAAACTGAAAGAAACTTTTGATAAAGCTAAAGCTATTACTAGGTGGGAACAAGATAATACACTAGACTGTTAGAATATGACAATTTTATCTAACGGCCATTTATGGAAATATAGTGAATTCATTGAAAATAAAAATTTTTCTTTTGATAAAAATGAAATATTAAATTCATTATCAAAAAAAGAAATTGATGACGCCTACTCAAGTATATCTAGTTGGAAAGGATATTCTCCAACACCTTTAATAGAATTAAGTAAATTATCAAAAGAATTAAGAATTAATAAGATTTTTTATAAAGATGAAAGTAAAAGATTTGACCTAAAATCTTTTAAAGCTCTAGGTGGAGCGTATGCAGTAGAAAAAGTTTCTAAAGGTAATAAAGATATCATAGTTGCAACTGCAACAGCAGGTAATCATGGTAGATCTGTTGCTTGGGGTGCAAGAAGACTTGGTTTGAAATGTAAAGTTTTTGTTAGTGAATTTGTTAGTGACGCAAGAGGGCAAGCAATGGCTGATCTTGGTGCTGATGTTGTAAAAGTTAAAGGCAATTATGAAAAATCATTAATTGAGTGCATTAAAGAATCAACAGATAATAACTGGCAAATAGTTCAAGATGTTGCCTGGAAAGATTACATGTTAGTTCCAAAATATACTATGGCCGGTTACACGGTGATGATGAGAGAAATAATTGATCAAATTATAGAAAATCCAATTTCTCATATAATATTACAAGCTGGTGTTGGCGGAATGGCAGGTGCAATGGTGGCTGGCATTGCAAGATATTTAGATTATATTCCTACTACTATTGTTGTAGAACCTGATAGTGCGGCATGTGTTTTGGAAAGTATTAAAAGTGGAAAAATTAAAAAAGTCGATATTAAAAGGGAAAGTTTAATGGGCGGGATGTCTTGTGGAGAAGTATCATTAGTCCCATGGGAAATTTTAAAAAATTCAGTAAAATATTGCATAAGTTTACCAGATGATGATATTGCAAAAACTATGAGATTACTTGGAAATGCTAGCTTTAGTAATGAAAAGATTATTGCAGGAGAAAACTCTGCTCCAGGTGTAATTAGTTTAATTACAAGTTGTGAAAATGAAAAAATTAAAAACAAACTTCAAATTAATAAAGATTCTAATATTTTGGTTATTGGCTGTGAGGGTGATACTGATCAGGAAATGTATCAAAAATTAGTAAGTCAAAAATAATTTCATGTCAGATATAGGTGTAGTTTGGGTAAGAGAAGATTTTAGAATTGAGAACAATGCTGCCCTTTCTTATGCAACTCAAAAACATAATTATGTGATTGCGCTGTATATTTATAATAATATTGATTATGATGATAAAAGAGAGGCTCAAAAATGGTGGTTATCTAAGTCACTAGAAGTTTTTAAAAAAGATCTTTTAAATTACAAAATTAATCTTCAAATTTTAAAAGGTGACGAATTAAATATTTTTTCTAAATTAAAAAAAAAGGATAAAGTTTCAATATATTGGAACAAGATATATGAACCTGATGTCATCGCAAAAGGTAAAAAGATAAGAGATATTTTTTTAAAAAATGAAATAAATTTTAAATATTTTAAAGGAAATATTTTAAATGAATTTCAAGAAGTTACAAAAAATGATGGAACTCCTTTTAAAGTATTTACTCCATTTTGGCGAAATGCAGAACAAAAATATATTTATTTGCCGCCAAGTAAAGATTACAAAACTAAAAAATGCATTAATGGTAAATTGTTTTTTAAAGATTGTATCGAACCTCAAGATATATTACCTAAAAAAAATTGGTTTAAAAAATTTGAAAATTATTGGGAAGTTTCTGAAAATAAATCAAAAAAGATTCTTAAAAATTTATTAGAAAACAAAATAAAAGATTATGGTATTTCCAGAGATATCCCATCAATAGAGGGAACATCTAAACTATCACCTTATATTAAGCATGGTCAAATACATGTTGGTACTATATGGAAAAAGTGTAATGAACTTAAAACAAAAGGAATAGGTTATCGCAAATATGTAAATGAACTCGGGTGGAGAGAATTTTCTCATAGTTTAATAAATTATTTTCCAGAATTTTTAAAAGGAAATTTTAGAAAAGAATTTGATAGATTTCCATGGATAAAAAATGAAAAATTTTTAAGAGCATGGAAAACTGGGATGACAGGTTATCCCATAGTTGATGCAGGGATGAGAGAACTTTATGAAACTGGATGGATGCACAATAGAATTAGAATGGTTGTAGGTTCATTCTTAGTTAAACATTTAAGAATTAATTGGATTGAGGGAGAAAAACATTTTCGAAATTGCCTGTTAGATTTTAATAAAGCAAATAATGTTGCTCAATGGCAATGGGTTGCTGGATGTGGAGCAGATGCCGCCCCATATTTTAGAATATTTAATCCAATACTACAGGGGGAGAAATTTGATAAAGAGGGAATTTACGTAAAAAAATGGGTACCAGAACTTAATAGTGTTCCAAATAAATTTATTCACAAACCATGGGAAATGGAAAACAAATACCAACAAGCAATAAAAACTATTATTGGTAAAGATTATCCAGCACCTATAGTGATACACGAGAAAGCGCGTGCAGCAGCATTAAATGCTTTCCAAAGTTTAAAAAAGAAGTAGATGATTTCTTTAAAGTATATTTTTAAGCTTTTTGTTGTGAACAAACATCTTTGATCACAGGTACGTTTGCACAATCTCTACATTTAGATTGTTGAACTATACAGCCGCTATCAAGAACTTTTACATCTACTACCCTATCACATTTAGAGCATACGGATGTAATTGTTAATCCACATTTTTTGCAATTATAGTTTTGTGTTTCCATAATTAAACCTTATGTATTAAAAAAAGTTTTTACAATTTATTTTTGAGTGAATGATAATCATTCACACAATTTTTTTATTTTACTTATTTTTAGATAAATGTTTTTTAGAATGATTATTATTAGCTTTGATTTAAAAAATTATATACCTAAGTAATGATGAATTATTTTTCTTGTTGTTGCTTGTAACCTATGTTCAAAAAGATAAATTCCTTGCCAAGTACCTAATAAAAGTTTTCCATCTTTTACACTAAGTGTAATCTGATTATTTGTTAAGGAAGATTTGATATGTGCAGGCATGTCATCTTTACCCTCAGTTGTATGAACATAGAGAGAGTTATCCATGGGAACTAATTTATTAAAGTAATTAATTAAATCTGTTTGAACATCAGGATCAGCATTTTCCTGAATAATTAATGATGCACTAGTATGTTGGATATTTAAGTTTAAAATGCCATCTTTAAATTTATTCTTTTTTACCCAATTTATTGTTTGATCTGTAAATTCATAAAGTTTTTGACCATTTGTACTTATTTTTAAATCAAAAAATTTTTGCTTCATAATTTAATAATTTTTTAAAGAAGTTAATTCATGTAACCTGCTTATAGTTCTTTTAAATGGCTCTAACATACTTTTAGAGGAGTTTATAGAAACTAAACTAACTTGAGATGTGATCATCATAGGTATTTTTTTTTCATAAATAATATCAATCAAAGTTATAAATCTCTGTTGTTGATTAGAATTATTTTCATCAAAATCTGGTAGATTTTCAATAAAAATGAATTCACTATTATTTGAAATATTTATATAATCTTCAGATCCTAAATTTCTGTCACACAACTCTTGAAAATCAAATTTAATAATCCCTTCATAAAAGTTTTTAATTTCTATTTTACGCCCTTTTGTCTCTAAGATTTTTACAGTTTTATTTTTATTTTTAGTAACTTTTCTAAAAAATTTATTAAATCTAAAATTAGTAGATTGATTAATGGGAAATAAAAATCTTTCTAGGCTATTAATTTTATTTGAACGATAATCATCTTTTATTAATAACTCTCTTTCAATAGAATAATCTTTTAAAACCTTTATAAAGGGAATAAATTGATCTCTTTGTAGTCCGTCTTTATAAAGATCATCAATTTTTATATTAGATGAAAAAATAACTTTAATCTTTGCTTCAAATATTTTTTTAAATAATTTTCCTAAAATCATTGCATCAACAATATTTGTTACTTGAAATTCATCAAAATAAATTATTTTAGTTTTATTATTTAGTTCTTTTACAAAATCTTCAATTCCACTTTCTTTATTTTTACAACTAAAAATGAAATCATGAAATTTAACCATAAATTCATTAAAATGGAGTCTTAACTTTTTTTCATTTAATTGATTAAAAAAAAAATTTAAAATCATCGTTTTTCCAACGCCGACATCACCCACTAAATAATATCCAAATTTTTTATTTTTCGTTTTGAATATATTAAAAATATTAAAATTTTTAAAATTTGATTTATAAAAATCTGTTAGATTGTTTATCACACTTAATTGGCTTTGATTGATCTCAAAATTATGTTTTTCACAATGATTTATAAACAATTTTTTAAGATTCATTTTTTTGTTTTAAAGTCTATTCCATATTCAGATCTTGGTCCCCTTCTTAATCCAAAAGGACCTGATATAAATACTGTAAGAGGTTTTGTTCCAGGTTTGAGGTCAACTCTATGAAGATTGTTGGCAGATCTAAAGCCTATGTATCCAGGAGCACGCCAATATCTTCCTGTTTTCAAAGTTTCCCAATAACCACCTCTTAAAATAATAGTAATGTAAGGAAATGTATGGTTATGTACGCCTTCACCATGATCGTCAGCTAACATTTCATGTATTAATATGTTGAATGGAAACCATTTAGGACGATGTCTTAGAAGAACATAATATCTATTCATCCAAGGTTTGGCCTCATGAAATTTTGGATGTGATGGTCCTCTATCTAAAACTATTTTTTTTCTTCCCAACTTGTCAAGAAGCTTTAACAGCATTTTAATTCAATCTTATTATAGAATTATCTTTTACTAAGAGTATCTTTTTATTAAACACAAATGGTTTGGATATTATATCTTTGTCAATTTTAGATAAACTTTCGGTTTTTCCACTTGCAATATTAATAGTCAAAAGTCTTCCTTTGTTAGTTGAAAGAAACATCTTGTTGTAGCTAAGAACAAAACCGATTGGTTTAATACTTTCCCGCTTTTTTGGTTTAAAAACATTAAATATATCCGTAATTCTTACAATATTACCTGTCATTCTTTCAATTACAAAAAAAAATCCCTCATTTGAAACTGTAAATAAAAATTTATCGTAAAAAACTGGTCTCACATTAGAGTTAATTTCTTGCTTCCAATTGATAAGGCCATTTTCTGAATTCATTGAAAAAAATTCATTCCGATTATTCGAAAAAATCAAATTATTTTTTCTTATTACTAGATCTGACATTACTAAACTAAATGCATTTTCATAAATTTCACTACTTTGCGTTGGAGTTTGCCAAATTAATGAACCAGTATCTAAATTAACAGAAATTATATCACCTATTGAATTATTAAAAATAACGTTATCATCTTTAATTACAATCGAATTTATTTTTGTAGACTTTAAAAAGGTATTTTCAGAATTAAATTTCCATAATTCTGAACCATCCTTAAGAGAAAAACATCTCAATATGTTGTTTAAATCAATTGCAACTATTTTATTTTTTGAAATTTTTATTTGAGAATTAAATGGGTTGAAATTTGTTTTTGACCAAAGTAAATTTCCTGTATTCAAGTTTACAGCATAGAACTTTCCAATGTTGTCGAAAACAACTAGAGTATCTCCATTATTAGCTAGAGTTAATATTGGATTAAGCTTTTTTTCTTGCTTTGAATAATAATTTTTTTTCCATAATAATTTAAAATTTTTATCAAATTTAAGTATGTTACCTTTGTCATCAAAAAAAATAAAATTCTTTCCATCAAAGCTAATTTCTGGCTCAAAATAATTAAAGTTTTTAATCTTTTTAAATTTGAATTTTGATTGACTTTTAATCTCTTTATTTATTTCATGAATTCCTAAATCATTTGTAAGATATGCTTTTTTAAAATTTCTTTTATCAAATTTTGATAACTTTAATCTTACGTTAGAATTAAATTCTTTTTTAAAAACTTCTTTTTTCTCAAATACAGTAATTAAATTTTTGTCGATTGATTCTATTTTTTCATCTTGAGTCCAAAAATCTATCTTGGCAAAAGAACAGCTTACTGAAAAAAATAACGAAATTAATAAAATAATTTTAATCACTTAAATCTCTATTAAGTCTTTTTCTTGCCTCTATTAATAAATCTTGATTAGCATTCTCTAAATTCACTAATTGATTAAAAAAATCTTTTGATTTTTGTTTTTCATTCTTTGCATAAAAATATTCTGAAATTAAATATAAAGCATGTGATTTCCATACACTTTCAGAATTTATCAATGGATTTAAAATTTTGAGTAAATTGTTTTCAGTAATTTCATCAGCATTAAATAGAGCTTTTTTATAAATTATTAAATTCTTAATTTCTTCTTCAAGAGATGTTTTGTTTATTAAAATATCAAACAAATCATTAATCTTATTTTTATCTTCAATTAGATCATTATCTATTATAAAATATAGAGATAATGGTGAGTAGGTTGGATCTTTTTCAAGAACAATTTCTTTTAAATTATTAAAAGTTTTTTCTTTGTTGGTTGCTTTGTACTCAATTATGGAAAGATTATAAAGATTTGAAATTTTCTTTTTTTTGGCATCTTTAAATTCACCATATCCCAAAAAAGAAAATATCATTAACAAAGATATTAAAATGACATAGATAATTTTTTTCTTATTTTCTAAAAAAAAATTTTTTATTTTTTCATGACGAGTTTTAGAATCTATAATTGATACTTCTTCATCCATAGTTAAATCATATTTCGGAGAACATATTGAAGTATGCCTCCATTTTTATAATATTCTAATTCATTTTTAGTATCTATCCTACATAATGTTTCAATAATTTTAATATCACCAGTCAAATACTTTATTTCTAATTTAACTCTATCAGATGGTTTAATGCCTTTTTCAATATCAACTACACTTATTAGTTCTGAACCTAATAATTTTAAGTTTGTTCTGTTAACATTGTCAATAAATTGTAATGGTAAAATACCCATACCAATTAAATTTGATCTATGAATTCTCTCAAAACTTTCAGCGATTACAGCTTTAACACCTAGCAACTTTGTTCCTTTTGCTGCCCAATCTCTAGATGATCCTGTTCCATATTCTTTACCACCAATCACAACTAGATCTGTTCCCCTCTTTTTATATTCTACGACAGCATCATAAATTGGCATTATTTTTGACTCTGGGTAAAGCTTTGTAAATCCTCCTTCTGTTCCAGGGGCCATTTCATTTCTTATCCTAATATTTGCGAAAGTGCCCCTCATCATTACCTCGTGATTTCCTCTTCTTGAGCCATAAGAATTATAATCTTTAGGTAAAATTTGATGTTTCATAAAATACTCACCTGTTGGACTTTCTTTCTGAATGTTACCTGCGGGTGAAATATGATCAGTTGTTACCATGTCACCTAAAATTAACAAAGGTCTTGCATCTTTGATTTTTTTAAAACCTTCTGGTTGGTCTGGGAGATTGTCAAAAAACGGTGGTTTTTTGACATAAGTTGAATTTTCTTCCCAATTATAAATACTACTTTTTTCAGTTTTAATTTGTTGCCACTGCTTCGGACCCTGAGAAACATTTGAATATCTTTTAACAAACATTTCAGCATTTAATGCTAATTTTAATGTTTCTTCTATTTCTTTATTTGATGGCCAAATGTCTTTCATAAAAATTTCTTTGCCGTTTTTATTTTTTCCAAAAGAATTTTTATATAAATCAAAACCCATGTGACCTGCTAATGCATAAGCAACAACTAAAGGAGGTGATGCTAAATAATTTGCTTTAATATGTGGAGATATTCTACCCTCAAAATTTCTATTTCCTGACAAAACTGAAACAGCATAAATATTTTCTTTTTGAATTGCTTCTACAATATTTTCAGGTAATGGACCTGAGTTTCCTATACAAGTAGTACAACCATAACCAACAAGATTAAACCCGAGCTTATCTAAATATTTATTTAAACCTGCTTTTTCTAAGTAATCTGTTACCACTTGAGATCCTGGTGCCAACGAAGTTTTTACCCAAGGTTTTACCTCTAAACCTAATTCCACTGCTTTTTTTGCAAGTAAACCAGCTCCAATAAGTACATTTGGATTAGATGTATTAGTACAAGAAGTTATTGCTGCAATTAAAATAGAACCATCTTTAATCTCGTAATCTGTATTTTTAACTTTAGAAACAGAGGTATTCTTTTTTTTTGTTATTTCAGAAAAACTTTTCTTAAAACTTTCAGAAGCATCAGTTAATAAAACTTTATCTTGTGGTCTTTTAGGGCCAGAAATTGTGGGCACAACAGTAGACATATCTAAAGTTAAAGTATCTGAAAATTCAATATCATCACTCGCCCATAAACCTTGAACTTTTGCATATTCTTCAACAATATTGATTATTGACTGATCTCTTCCTGAAAACTTTAAATATTTTAAAGTTTCATTATCAATTGGAAAAAAACCACATGTTGCTCCATACTCAGGCGCCATATTGGCAATAGTTGCACGATCGGCTAATGTTAAATTTTTTAATCCTTCACCAAAAAATTCAACAAATTTTCCAACTACACCCTTATCTCTAAGCATTTTAACAATTGTCAAAACTAAATCAGTTGCAGTCGTTCCTTCAGGCATTTTATTCTTTACCTCAAATCCTATTACTTCTGGAACTAACATGGATATCGGTTGACCCAACATACCAGCTTCAGCTTCTATACCACCAACTCCCCAACCTAAAACTGATAAGCCATTTACCATAGTTGTATGACTATCAGTTCCAACTAATGTGTCTGGAAATAGATAATTTTCACCATTAAACTCTTCATTCCAAACTACTTTTGATAAATATTCTAAATTTACTTGATGACAAATTCCTGTTCCTGGTGGAACAATTCTAAAATTATTAAATGCTTGTTGTCCCCACTTTAAAAATGAATATCTTTCACCGTTTCTATTGAATTCAATTTCAACATTTTTATCAAAAGAGTCTGATTTTGCAGATTGATCAACTTGAACAGAATGGTCAATTACTAGATCAACAGCAGAAAGTGGATTAATTGTATTTGGGTCTTTGTTTTTTTCTTTAACAGCTTCACGCATTGCAGCCAGATCTGCAACTGCAGGTATTCCTGTATAATCTTGAAGTAAAACTCTTGCTGGTCTATATGCAATTTCAGTTTTAGATTTTTTTTCCTTAAGCCAGTTTTTAATTGCTTCAATTTGATTTTTATTTACAGATAAATCATCCTCAAATCTTAAAAGGTTTTCAAGAAGTACTTTTAAGGATTTTGGTAATTTAGAAATACCCTCCAACCCATTAGACTCTGCTTTTTGAAGAGAGAAAATCTTAAATTTTTTGTTATTAATTTTTATATCAGTAAGTGAGTTATAAGAATTTTTTGTCCCTGGTTTCATATTTTATATATAAAAAGTAATAATGCTTAATAAAAGAAGCACTGACATAACACAATTAAAGTATTTAATAAATTTATCATTTGTCGCGAATTTTCTAAGGTATTTGCCTACAAATGTCCAAAAAGTAATACTACTGAGAGATACAAGGAATGCAAACACGATTACTTGAGTCGCATAGATTAAATAATATTCTCCCCCCTCAACATATGTTGAAACAATAATTATTCCAATTAATACACCTTTTGGGTTAAAAAATTGAAATAAAAAAGTTTCAATAAATTTGACTGGGTTATCATTTTTTTTTTCTTTATCTATTTTTGACGAATAAATTTTGTAAGACAAATAAATTAGAAATACACTTCCGAGATATTTTAAACAAACTTGTATAATAGGAAAAATTTTAAAAACATTTACTAATCCTACAATTAATAGAAAAATCAAAAAGGTAAATCCTAAAGTAACACCAAAAATATGGGGTAGTGTTTTCTTTATTCCAAAATTAAAACCAGAATATGATGCAATTACATTATTTGGACCAGGGGTGTATGCGGCCACTACCCAAAATAAAGCCATCGATAATATTTCAGGATGCATCAACTCAAGCTATGGGAAGACCATTTTCAGATTTCTGGGAAGGATGTAATAAAATCACTTTTCCATCTTTATCAATTGAACCTAAAATTAAAACTTGAGAGACTATTCCTGCAATATTTTTTTCAGCAAAATTACATATACCTATAACCTGCTTCCCTTTTAAATTTTCCTCATTGTAATAATGTGTAATTTGAGCAGAAGATTGTTTAATACCTATTTCACTACCAAAATCTACTTTGATTACTAAAGAGGGCTTTCTAGCTTTCTCATTTTTTTTTACTGAAATTACAGTTCCAACTCTAATATCAATTTTATCAAAAATATCGTATGTTATTTGTTCTTTCATTAATGCATTATTTATATTAATTATTAGATGTGAGTACAGAAATTAATTTAGAGGAGTTATATAACAATTCAGTTAAAATTTTGACTGATCTAATAGGTTTTAGAACAATTTCTGGTGAAGATAATAGTACTTTAATAAATTATTGTGAAGACTATCTCCATAAGTTAGGTGCCTCATCTTTTAAAACGTTTGATAAAGAAAAAAAAAGGGTAAATCTTTTTGCTACTTTAAAAACAAAAAAAACTAATGGTATAAAACCAATAATTTTATCGGGACATACAGATACAGTGCCAGTTTCAAAAAGTTGGAGCACTGATCCGTTTAAAGCTACTGTAAAGGGTGACAAGCTTTATGGTAGGGGTTCGTGTGATATGAAAGGTTTTATAGCTTGTACTTTAGCGTTTGCTCCTATTTATGCTAAAATAGATTTAAATAGAGATATTCATTTTTGTTTTACTTTTGACGAGGAAACAGCTTGTTTAGGAGCTCTAATATTAATTGAAGAAGTAAAAAAAAGAAAAATTCAAGACGGTATTTGTATGATAGGTGAACCAACA
>VMHT01021673.1_pt1 | contig 11822 bp, 8 predicted proteins | sample 4693611 | NCBI WGS metagenome assembly VMHT01 (sample SAMN12280063, study PRJNA550983) | marine metagenome | isolation source: seawater sampled from same location over 5 years 0.02-0.2 micron viral filtrate | place: USA: collected off the coast of southern California halfway between the port... ...
TGTAATTAATATAGGAATTGATTTTAAAATTAGAGTATCTACAGGTTTTAATAACCAAGAAATATTACTTAAATGTATTTCAAATATCCAAAATATATTTAATACAGATAAATGGCAAATAAATCAACCTATATCAAAATCAGAAATTCAAAAATCTTTATTAGAAGTAATAGGAGTACAATCAGTACCTGAAATTACCTTTACAAATATATTTGGTGAAACAAACGGTTATTCAAAATACAAATATGATTTAGATTTAGCAACTCAAAATGACATTATTTACCCCTCTTTAGATCCCTGTATTTTTGAGGTTAAATACCCCAACACAGATATTAAAGGACAAATTATAACATAAAATGGCATATTATTCAATATTTCCCCAAAAAGACACAACTATATATAGTAACCCTGATAGAGATACTCTAAATACAGGTAATGATGAAATATTAGAGTTAATAAAAGAAGAAGGAACTAATAATATTAATTACCCTTCTCGAATATTAATACAATTCAGTAATTCTGATATTCAGTCAGCTATAAATAAGAGTAATAATTTCCAAACTAATTTACAATTATTTTCTACAGAACATAAAAATCTATCTTCTACTCAGGATATAGAAATATATCCACTTTTTAGAACATGGAATGAGGGAACTGGAAGGTTCTCTAATAACCCTCCGTTATCTGATGGTAGTTCATGGAAATATAGAGACAATATAGAATCTAAAACCTCTTGGCTTACCTCGGGATTTGGAGCAGGTTCCACAGGTTCTATATCTTCATCTTTAATTACTGAAGGGGGAGGAGAATGGTATACAGGTAGTAATTTTGAAGTTAATCAAAATCTTACATCTAACACTTCATTAGACATAAATGCAAATGTAACGTCTATAATCCAAAAATATAGCGCTAGTTTATATAATTCTCAACCATACCCTAATGGTATACCTAATTATGGTTTTATATTAAAATATTCTGACAATATAGAGGCTGATATATCTAGTAGTAATGGAGATTTAAAATATTTCTCTGTAGATACACATACTATTTTCCCTCCTAAATTAACATTTAAGTGGGATGATAGTACACATTCTTTACAATCATTAGCTAAAACTAATGGAGAATTAAATGTTTCTTTATATAGAAATAAAGAAGAATATAATATAAATGAAGAAACAGTATTTAGATTAAATGTAAGAGACAAATACCCCAACAGAACATTTACTACTTCTTCAAATTACTTAAATCCAGGATATTTTACAACATCATCTTATTATAGTATTAGGGATGCCCACACAGAAGAAATAATAATACCTTTTGATACTCAATTTACTAAATTAAGTGCAGACAATGAAGGAATGTATTTTAAGGTATATATGAATGGTCTCCAACCAGAAAGGTATTATCGTTTATTATTTAAACATATAAATAATGATGGAGTTGAAATATTTGATAACGATTATCATTTTAAAGTAGTAAGATAATGGCTGATGAAAAAATAAAATTAATTAATAATTTTCTATCTAATCAAGATAATATTGATAGGTCGTTTAATGAATTAATATCTAAAAAAAACAGAATTACTGTTAATGAATTTTTCGATTATTATAATAATTTATTTTACGATATCCCTCAAATAGGAGCCCTATCCCACACTGAATTAGTAAATAGAAGTATAGAATATATTGGCAATTACTCAGATCCCCGTGATCAAGATATTATAAATTTAAATATAGAAATAGATTCTCTTACTAAAAGAATAAATGAATTAGAACAAGGTGAATTTGAAAGTGATTTTGAAGATTTAACCAAAACAGTAGTCATATCACTAAAATTAAAAACCCCAAATTGGCCTTCTAATTTTGATAAAGTATTACATAAAAATGATAAAACTCATCGAATAATAATTGATGACTTTGTAAATGACACCCAATACATTAATGGTACATTTAAAGAATTCAATAACAAAACATTTACTTTTCAAACTACCTCCCCCACATTTACAGTATACTATAATGGTAGGAATAAAGTTAGAAGAAGTTTTGGGGGTACCCATGATGATGGTGTAGCTTGGAGAAAAAGTACAACAACTTATTCTATTCCTAACGATCAAGATACATTTACAATAGATTTATCTTTATCCGGAGAAAGAGCATATAACATGACTTATACTGATTGGCAAAGTACCGCCGCTTATCCACCCGAAGAAGAATCAACTGATGATTAAATAAATGGCAGAATATAATTCAAATACATCCGAAAAAACAAATAATGAAAATTATTCGTTAAAAACAACCAACTCTACTGAATTAAATTCCCCAGAATTTGGAGGATTAGGCAGAACTGTTGATTCTACCCAATTAAATTCCCAATCATTTAGAGAATTGGACAGAACTGTTGATTCTATCCAATTAAATTCCCAGTTATCTAGAGAATTTGGTAGAATTGAAGATTACATTGAATTAAATATATACAATACTGATGACAATTTAATTACCCATATAAGAGATTTTAGAGATTTTTCATTTTCAGCTGAAGGAATTAATCCTTCAACAGGATTATCTACTGAAATAGTATTAGATCCCTCTAAAGTTCTAAATGATTTAAAATTCAATGCGGGGGAATTTAAATTAGAATATAGATTCCAAAGAAAGAAAATATTTAATAGTTTTCAAAAGATATTTTACATTAAAGAAATTTCTAACTCTAGAAATGAAATTAGAATATTATCTAATGAATTAAGTAATTTACAATTAGAACAACGTTATAAATTATTTGAACAAGAAATCCAGGAATCAGAATATTTAAAAGATTTTACTTTAAACTTTGGTAATGGTAATAATATATTAGCCATTAATATAGCTTTAGATAAATCAGGGAAAAATTACTCATTATTAATAAAATTATTTGAACCTTTACCTTCAAATTTATCTGTAAATTCTACTTTTAGAATAGTTGAAGACTTAATTCAACCCGTTATATATAATTCTAATATAGATTCACCAATTGTAGAAGATAATACTATTAGTATATTAGGCCCTAATTATAAAGTTAATACTAGATTAAATAGTTCGGTTCCCTCAGAATTTAAAACGTATGATGAGCTACTAAATGGGGGTATATCTTCAAGTTATCAAAATTTAACAAATGCCTTAAGTAGTAGTTTAGAACCAAGTGTAAATTATACTAACCTAAATACAGATTCGGGTTATCATTTTGAGAATTTTACACATTTTGGTTCGGCAACTGAAAAACTAAATAACTTTAAATATAAGTTAAAATTAATAGAACTATATAATTCCCAAATAACTTCTATAAACACTATAACAGGAGATGCATCCACATCTTTACCAGTATTAGGAAATAAACAAAATATAGAAAATAAAATAAATAAAGTTATAGGGGGGTTTGATGGTTATGAAAGGTTCCTATATTTTGAATCGGGTACCTATTCATGGCCCAAATCTAATTCAAATAAACCCTATTCTCAACATCTTATTACCTCAACTGAAGCCTTAACATGGTTAGGAAGTAATTTAAGTAATAATAGTTATTATGGTGGTCAGTTATTTTCCTCCTCTAGATTTGACAATCAAAATATTTATAATTTAGAAAAAATAATTCCTGAATATATAAAAAACAATGAGGATAATGATTATTATAAGTTGTTTGTTAATATGATAGGACAACATTTTGATCAATCATGGCTATATATAAAATCACTTACTGAAAATAAAAAAGCAGAAAACCATTTAAATAAAGGTATAGACAAAGATTTAGTATATAATACCCTAAAAAGTTTAGGCATAAAAGTATTTGACGAATTCGAAAATGTAAATCTATTTGAATATATAACGGGAATAAATAAAGATGGTTCATTATTCCATCCTACGGGCTCAGGCGAAACTTTAATTTCTTCTTCTAATGCAGGATCATTACCTAAATCCGACATTACAAAAGAAAAATGGAAAAGAATTTATCACAATTTACCTTACCTTTTAAAAACAAAAGGTACTAAAAGGGGAATTAGAGCATTAATTACAAGTTATGGTATCCCCTCTACAATTTTAAATATAAAAGAATTTGGGGGGTCTACCACAGATTCAACAAAATATAAAACATTTAGCCATGATAAATCATCATATGTTTTAAAGGGAGATTCGGGCACAGATGGATATTTTATAAAAACACCATGGTCTTCATCTTTAACAGATGCCTTATCACCATCCGCTAAAACCGTTGAATTTAGGATTAAACCTCATAGATCCAATGAATCATATCATTTATGGTCATTATCAGGATCAACTGGAGTAAATTCAAATTCCGACGAAGATCAAAATTTAATTTTAGAACCTTATACTAATAATGATATATTATCTTCAGGAGATGCAGATCAATATGGTAGACTTAAATGGTATACAAATCACAATAATTCATTTAAAACAACAGAATATTTTCCTATTTACAATGGGGATTTTTGGAATATAGTCATAGGTATAGATGCTATCGGTAAATCTCAGGGACAATTTCCTAATAAAACAATTTTTGGAGCTTATCAAGCTAATTACAATAAAAACATACATGCTTATACTCAAAGTTTTTCTAGTTTTAATGTTAATCAACATACAAAAGCTTGGGGGGTAAATAATGATGGGGCTTATAATCATCAAGCAGGAGCTAATTACTGTTATATTGGGGGTATACCACCAGGATCTGTTAATACTGATATAAGTAATTTACGTTACTCAGGTTCAATTCAAGAAGTAAAGTACCATTTTGGTGAATTACTTTCACACGAAACCCTTAAAAAACATGCTCTTGAACCATCAATGTATAGTGGTAATACAATTTCATCATCTTATGAAAATGTAGTTTTAAGATTACCTTTAGGAGGTAACTTACATAAAACTAGTCAAAGTTTTCATCCTAATTACAGTGTAGATTATTTAGGGGACATTACAAGTAATATGACTACACAAGTGTGGGAAAGTATTACTGAAACCCATCATTTAATTACCCCTGATACTGTAGGTAAGTCAATGACTAGTGAAAAAGTTAGAATTGACACAGGGGAAGTAAAAGACAACATACTATCACGTGATATAAAATCTGAAACCTCCACTTTAGACAGACAACCTTTAGACACAAATGACTTAGGAATTTATTTTTCACCTTCATTTGAAATGAATAAAGATATAATTTATCATTTAGGATCATTTAGATTAGATGATTATATTGGGGATCCCACCCATATTAGTGAAAATTTATATCCTGATTTAAAAACACTAAGTGATAAATATTTTAAAAAGAATGTAAATAGATATAATTACACTGATTTTATCCATAGTATAAAACAATTCGACCACACTTTATTTAAAATGATAGAAAGTATGGTACCTGCTAAATCTAACCTAAAAACAGGTATTATAATTGAACCACATTACTTAGAAAGATCAAAAGTAGGATTACAAGCAAACCTACCCTCAGTCACACAACACACTTATGATGCTGTCTTAGATTTAGACAGTAATTCAGATACCTCTAATTCAAGTGTAAGTGCTGAATATTTATCTATAGAAGCTAATTATAACTTAGACGAAAATAATCTTAATTTTGACAATACAATAGAACCCTTATTACATAATGTAGCAAGTGGCAGAATTAGTAAAAAATATTATACTGAAGTAAAATAATTTTAATAAATGGCAATAGGAGATAAAATATATAATTTAGAAATTAATGATTCTGAATTTGAAAGAGAAGGATGGAAAAATGCTCGTTATAAAGGATCAAAATTAATTGGATCCCAAATTAATAAATTTAATGAGGGAGACATTTCATTTGCTAATCAACCTGTTATTGAACAATATAGTAAAACAGTGTATGTTTTCAATCAAGCAAAACATTCATTTGAAACATTAGGTAATAATTTTTATCCCCCTACGGATGAATTTGGTCAAACTTTAGAAGATCAAATAATCGTAGGATCCTCACAATTTACTATTGATAGAGCTGTAACATTTACTGTGGATAACCCCTCAAATTTTTCTCAAATAGACCCGGGGATAAATGAAAATGAATCTAATTACATATATTTTGACAATTTAATCAAAACAGATTTAGCTATATTCAATTCATGTAGTGTAAGATTCTTTGATAATACTAATAATGGTTTTACAAAACTAAATTATAATGTAGAATATAATAATGGGAAATTTCAACCTGCTGCAACATATTTTACCTCAGCTAGTACAAATACAGATATTATAGTTGATGGTAATGATATTGAAGTAAGTCAAAGCAATAATGGGAGATTATACATTAATCCTAATGTAGAAGAATGGTTTACCCAAACAGCTTTTGCATCAGGCTCTGTAGGTTCTGTAGATAATGTAGCTATTACATTAGACCACCCAGGAGATATAGGAGACATAAATTCAGTGGCAGGGTACTTTTATAACTTAAGTAAAACAATAAATAAAAACAATTCTTATTTTATAAGTTTTAATAGAGGTATAGAAGCAAATAGAATCAAAAAAGATTTAATAAATAAATTAGATGTACGTGAATTAGCTTATAGTGGTAGTAATATTATAGATACTACAACTCCTATTATAACTACAAGACAAGAAGGTAAATTTAATGGTAATAATTTTAATAGTGATTATTTGATTACTGATGATTTTGTTTTATATAAATTATTTCCTAGTAATAATATAATTCATTTAAATTTTAATTTTAATTCTGAAGCCCCTACAGGAACGGGGAATGGGGGTGTTATTATACCTGATAATTTACATCCAAAAATTAAAGAATCATTAAACATTTATTTATCAAATGCTGGATTGGGTGCCGAAGGTGGAACAACATCTAACTTTAATTTAGGTGGAGTAACTGCTGTAAGCAACGAACCTTCACCCACACCTATATCTAATAACGTACTCAATATATCAGATATAAAAGGACCTAATGAAAATTTTGAAACAGCCACGCCTACTATAGGTAAATCAAGTGCTACTGAAAATATTCCTAATATTGAAATGGGATCTTTACCAGTATCAGACATTTTTAATCCCAACCCTGAACCATCATCTAATAATTCATCTAAAGCGGGGGGTTAAATGTAAACAACATAATTATTATAGAATAAAGACAATAACGAATAAATTAAATAAAATTAAAAGATTATATATTTATAACAAAACACAATTACAATGGGATATTTAGACAATAGTTCAATTACAGTAGATGCAATCTTAACAAAAAGAGGTCGCGAATTATTAGCAAACGCAGGAGGGGCAGGATTTCAAATTACTCAATTTGCATTGGGTGATGATGAGATAGATTATTCATTATACAATGAAAACCACCCTGATGGTTCACAATATTATGGAGAAGCAATTGAAAACTTACCAATCATCGAAGCATTCCCTGATGAAAATAATATTATGAGACATAAATTAATTACTTTAGCTAGAGGTACTACTAAAATAGCTATACTAAATATAGCAGGGGATAATAATCCTATTATTAATAAAGGATCTACATATTCATTAAATCCTACTACTAATAATTTTAATGCATTAAATAACATATCCGAGGGATCTTACACTTTCCATATAGCAGATAGAAGACTATTTACCTCAATTATAGGGAGTGGTGGAGAAAATAGTACATCTACAGGTCAATATAATGTGGGTGAAAAAACATCAGTAATTGTAAGAGGCCAACAATTAAGTCTAACAGCTATTAATTCAAATAATTTATTTGGAAGTAATTCATCAATTTCAACTATTATAACAATTCAAGGACTTGATTCGGGGGCAAAATTAACAATCCCAATTACTATAACCAAAGACGCATCAACTTCAGGATTTACAGCAACGGATTCAACTAAAAACTTCCCAGGATAATAAAAAATAAAATATGTCAACATTTATAAAATACAATAGCGGAGATATAGTACAAGATAATGCTAAAATTCATAGTAATACTTGGTCTACAGGAGATAATGAATTAACTTCTTTTCACACTTCATCTACGGAAGCATTAAACTATGCTAGTCCCTCAAGTTCAGGACAGTTCTTTTTAGATATATCAGCAACAGCACCTACTACTAACACAGCAGTAGAATTTTCTATTGCTTATGGGCATAAAGATGGAAAAGGTGCTAGAGATTTCTCTTCAGGAACGGGGGGTTCTGGATTTAGTGCTACTAAAGCTATATACAACCAATATCGTCAATTAGTTTATGGAGACGAAAATCAAAATTTTAGTTTTCAAGGAGTTACTCCAGATGATATTTATGTTATAAATTTTGAAAGAGCTAGAATTAAACAGGGTTTAAAACCTGGTTCTTTAAACTTACAATTAACATCTGGGTCCACAGTTAGAAGTAGAATACATTTAACTGATGATTTTACATCTAACACAGGTTCAGCAATTCCTACAGCTTTAGGACGACAATTTAATCTAGTAACAGGGTCTAATGGTACTACATTAGGTACTATAGGAAATCAAACAGATAGTGGATCCTATGGGTATGTTTATCCGGATGCAGGTATAATAATTTTAAATCCTTCTGCCTTAAAATGTAAAATAGGAAATTTAACAGCCCACAATGGAACCGTAGCTCAAGCAAGTGAATTTGATATTACACCTAGCGCAAGTGTTAACGGGGATGGGTTAAATATTAGAAAATTGTATAATTCAATAGAAAAAGCAGAATCCTTTATAATAGATTCTCAAGAAACAGTATCATCCCAATATTTCTTTACTAGAGTAACTAATCAAGAGTTTAATTATTCTTCAAACACTTCTTTTACTACTAGTGATGGTTCTTTACGCTTTGATACAATGATAAACAACCCTAAAGTATACATTACAACCATAGGATTATATAATGATTCAAATGAATTATTAGCTGTTGCTAAATTATCAAAACCCTTGGTTAAAGATTTTACAAAAGAAGCCCTTATTAGAATTAAACTTGATTATTAAGATGAAATGTCTATATTTAAAAAATTTTCAAAATCCGATATATCAATTACCCCATTTACTGCTCACAAACAAAATACTCTAACATCAAGTAGTTTAAGTAGTAAAGGTGGTAATTATTATTCGTCTTCATTTCCCTCACAGGCATTTAGAAATGGTTCGGGGTTTGAATGGGCTAGTTTAGATAATGATACTAATCAACATAAAAAATATTTCCAATTAGATCATCTATTTTATAAAGATTCTAAATTTAATTACATAAATAAATTTAATACAATAGAATACTCTAATCATTATAGGGTATTACACGATAAAGTAAACATTTTATCTTTACCTTATAAATCTATAGGCTCTGAAATCAAATTAGGGTCCTTTACACTAACAACAGGATCTATATCTTTAAAAGATGACCATAAAGGTCATCTATATGATATCCAATTTGATTTAGGAGATGAAAACTTTAAAAATGAAAACTCTAGAATTTTTAATTTAGGTCCTGAGGGGGGGCATAAAGCTTATAACCTAAATATAAAAAATGGAAATGAATTAATTAATTTTAATTCTACATATTCTAGTAATAAAGTAGGAATATTAGATGATAGTTTTTTATTTAATAAATTAACTTATCAGAATGTTACCTTCTCCCCCCATAATATAGGTGGGGGAGATTACCCCGTTATAAATTTTGATAAATCTTATATCACAACCCCTCACCATTCTAAATATAATTTTAATAGTGATAATAATTTTGCAATTAGTTTTTTTATATCAAGCTCAGAAATTCCTAATAATACTCTAAAAAAATATATAATAAGCAAAAGTACTACTAAAAAAAGTACACTCACCCCTAATATATCTACTCCTACTAACACTACCGGCTCATCTCAGATAATCAATGTAGAATCTGAACCACAATACCCCTTTGAAATATACTATCAATCTCAATCTATACATTTTAGTAGATTTGACGGGACCATTATTTCATCAGTATCTACAATAGCTACAAGTAGTAATATAGATATGTTACATATAATATGTCAAAAATCAGAATCAAATTTAGAATTATACATAAACGGGAATAAATTAGCAACATCGACTGATAATACTACTTTAACTCAAAATACCGCCGATTTATTTATAGGTAACAAAGGAGGAGAAACAAATTATTATACAGGATCACTAGCCCAAATAATGATATTTGATGATAATTTATCTCAAACCCAAATAAATAATCTATCCCAAAGTATAGATAATAAACCTTATGTAGGTAATATATTTTATAGTAATGGCTTAGCTACGATTACTAAACCTAATTACCAAAAAATTATAAATCCTGGAGAGGGTGATCAAAATTTTTCACTACAATATCAAGGTACTCATTTAATTTATGAGAATGAATATCAATGTATGATTGAACAACATGAATATGATTATACTATGAATCCTACTGTTAGAAAAACCAGATCACAATATGGTGAAGAATTAGCAGATTTTGCTACAGGATCTTATTTTAGACCCTATGTAACTACAATTGGGTTATATAACGAAAATCAAGAATTATTAGCTGTTGGTAAATTAGGACAAGCAATACGTATGAATGATGAGACAGATATGACTTTTGTAGTCAGATACGATACTTAAAAAATAGTTTTATGAAATGGTTATATAATAAAAAAGAAATTAATGATATAGCCGACCTCCCTGAAGGAGCGTTCGGCTTTATCTATCAAACAACCCACACACCCACAGGTAAAAAATACATTGGTAAAAAATCCCTAATGTACAATTTAAAGAAAAAATTAGGTAAAAAAGAAAAGGCCCTTTGGGAAGGTAAAGGCCGTCCACCAATTTTTAAACGTGTATTAAAAGAAAGCGATTGGAAAACATACCACGGTTCACATACATTTATAAAAGACTGTGTAAATGAATCACCAGACGACCTTACACGTGAAATTATTCACATTGCATATCACAAAAAAGAATTAACATACCTTGAATGTAAATATCAATTTAGTTTGGGTGTGTTGGAAGACAAAAAATATCTAAACGACAACATTCTCGGAAAATTCTTCGATAGAGACTTTGATTAGCCACTTTTCTTTCGTATATTTACTGTATGAAGGAAGATCTACTTAAACAACTTTTAGAATCAATTTTAGGACCTGGTAAATCCTCTAGAGGAGCTAGAGGAGAAGAATCTGCCGTCTTTAATTGTCCAAGTTGTAATCACAGAAAGAAAAAACTTACAGTCAATCTTGTAACCCAACAATTTCAATGTTGGGTTTGTGATTTTAAGGGTCATCGAGCGTTTAAATTACTTAAGGAAGCTAAAGCATCTCCTAAAGCATACGACATTTTAAAGTCGGTTGACCTTGAATATAAGTTTAAAAACAAAAAACAATTTAAACCTGACGCCACTACTTTACAATTACCTAAAGGCGTTGAACCTATTATATCTTCATCTGCAGTTTTATCAAGACATGCACTTCATTACCTTTCACAAAGAGGAGTCACTCAACAAGACATAGTAAAATACAACATTCAATATTGTGAAACAGGTGACTTAAAAAACATGGTTGTAATTCCATCATATGACAGTACAGGTAACATTAATTATTATGTTGGTAGGTCATTCGATAAAAACGCATATATCAAACATAAACTGGCTCCCGCGACTAAGGACATAATTGGATTTGACCTGTATATAAACTGGGACTTACCTGTGATTTTATGTGAAGGTGCATTTGACGCAATGGCAATTAAACGAAATGCAATTCCATTGTTTGGTAAGAAAATTTCATCGGCTTTAATGAAACAAATTTTAA
>VMHT01055443.1_pt1 | contig 11822 bp, 6 predicted proteins | sample 4693611 | NCBI WGS metagenome assembly VMHT01 (sample SAMN12280063, study PRJNA550983) | marine metagenome | isolation source: seawater sampled from same location over 5 years 0.02-0.2 micron viral filtrate | place: USA: collected off the coast of southern California halfway between the port... ...
GCGAGGGCGACGTTGGCGTTGTTTCCCGCAACCTTGGTTGTCACGAGGGCGTACTTCCGGTATGCTGCGGGTGCGTCGACGACCACCGTCTTGACATCGGACGCAGAGGTGGGGACCACGTCCTTCCAATACTTGAGTTCTGTCCAAGTGGAGTTGTTTGTGGCGTAGAGATTGGCGCTCCCGGGGTAGGCTGCGACTGAGAGGGGTGTCAGTTTCATGTGACGGAGGGTGGTTTTGTAGGGAAACTCTAGGGCTAACCATTCACCTTGTTTGGTAGACCCAGCAAGTTGAACGGAACCCGCGTAGGCGTTGGAGGCCCCCGTGTAGGTATCGTCACCGACCCAAGCCACGGAGGCACTCCCATCGAAGGCGTTCCAGGTGTTTGACCCCGAAGCCAGGTTTGAGGTTGTGAGGGTGTAGGTGCCATGGTTGGTCACGGTGGTAGCGTTGGCGGTTAGGGTGGAGGGTGGTTGTTGGGACACGACGGCCAACTTGTTGGAGAAGAGTCCCGCGGAATCCAACATCTCCCCAGTGGTTCGGTCGTAAGTCACCAAGTTCGCGGCCAGATCGGCGACGCGGAGGGTGTCTACGAAGACGTTGGTGTCAAACTTGAGGCGGTCGGGTTGGACGTTCCCCGAAATCTCTAGGGTCCCAGAGGTTGGGTATACGTTCCCACCTAGGATGACGTTGGAGGTTGTTTGGAGCCCCGTGGTGGCATTTTGGAGGATGATGGTGTCCCCAGTTGTATTGTTCTCCCCAGTCACGTGGTTGAGGCCGTAGGATGCGATGACCGCAAAGTTCCCTAGGGTTAGGGTGTTCGCTGAGACGTTACCTTCTATGGTTAGAACGTTGGATCCCGTATCGTTGACGTAGAGGTTTGAACCGACACTCAGATTGTGCATGGGCGCGGTGTTTTGGATACCGACGTTGGAGGTTGTCACCAATCCAACATCGTACGTTCCATCTTGAACCAGTTGGATCACGTTGGCGACGACGTTACCTTGACTGACAATTTGGTGGAGGTTCGATGCGATATTGGAGAGGAGGCCACCGTCACCGACAAACCTTGATGCACCGATATTACCATCGACGGTGAGAACATTCGCCCCAGCGTTATCTACGTAGAAATTGGAGCCGACACTTAGATTGTGAGCGGGTGAGGTATTTTGAATACCGACATTGGAACTTGTCACGAGACCCACACCGTCATAGCCAGCCGCGGAGTTAAAAATGACAACATTGGCTACGGTATTCCCTTGGTTGACGATGTCACTAAGGGTGGTGGCGATGTTGGAGAGGAGTCCACCATCACCGATAAAGTTTGTGGCCCCCAAGTTACCCGTAATGTTTAGAACATTCGCACCAGTGTCATCTACGTAGAGATTGGAACCGATACTGAGATTGTGAGCGGGTGCGGTATTTTGAATACCGACGTTGGAGCTTGTTACGAGACCCACACCGTTGTAACCAGATGCAGAGTTAAACTGGACAACGTTAGCTACGGTATTTCCTTGATCGACGATGTCACTTAGGGTGGTAGCGATGTTGGAGAGGAGTCCACCATCACCGATAAAGTTTGTGGCCCCCACATTACCTGTAATGTTTAGGACGTTCGAGCCCGCGTCACTTATGTGAAGATTGGAACCGACACTCAAGTCAAATGTGGGTGCTGTATTTTTTATACCCACACTTCCAGTGAGGGAAGTATCTATAAAAAGGTTACCGGTACCAACTTCTAGATTACTTGCGATTTCGACTTCTCCCGAAAAGGCTTGAATGTTAGTCGTCACCATATGATATTACCAGATACTTTTTTTTTAGTATGTGAACGTTGCGACGGTGATGCTATCTTCATCTATGGTTGTAACACCTCCGTCTGTTTTGGGTGAGGTATATTCAATAAAAATATGATAGTCACCCTGACCGTCGAGAATGGTTGAGGGTCGCATGGAAACTCGGTTTCCAGTTGTAATGATTGTGGGGTTCCACGGGTTTGTACTTGTTCCACCAAAAATATTTTTAGTACCTATGGCAATGTTAGTTGAGGGTGTGGCACCCGTTTTATGACCACCCCCAACTTCGAGGACTAGGGTACTCACTTCCTCGTCTCCCTCCACGAGTTGTGCTGAAATCTTTGAATAAAAGACGTTCGATGTGTAGTTTACGTTAATGTAGGGTTTATCACCCGACGAAATACTTCCAGAATAACTATACGTCTTTTTTGTGACTTCTCCAGTGTTGGTAACGAGACCACTCGTCACGTAGACCACATTTGATACTGTTATATTACTCGTAAATATTGGATCGAGGAGGCCAACTTTATCTGTCTCTAGGGTTCCCACCCTCGCTGCATTGGAGGTGAGGTCTGTCTCTAGGACCCCCACCCTTGCGGCGTTAGAGGTGAGGTCGGTCTCTATAACCCCAACCCTAGCGGCATTTGAAGTTAAATCGGTTTCAAGAGAAGAAACATCAGTCTCTAGGACGCCAACCCTAGCGGCGTTAGAGGTGAGGTCTGTCTCTAGGACCCCCACCCTGGCGGCGTTGGAGGCGAGGTCTGTCTCTAGGGTTCCCACCCTCGATGCATTGGAGGTGAGATCGGTCTCTAGGACCCCCACCCTAGTGGCGTTGGAGGTGAGGTCGGTCTCTAGGACCCCCACCCTGGCGGCATTGGAGGCAAGGTCAGTCTCTAGGACCCCCACCCTAGCGGCGTTGGAGGTGAGGTCGGTCTCGAGGACCCCCACCCTAGAGGCATTGGAGGCGAGGTCGGTTTCTAGGACACCAATTCTAGAGACGTTACTTGTAAAATCGGAGAGTAGTGCGAGACCTGTTAGGGTGGTACCATCACCATAGTAGCTTCCCGTTGACACCGTTAAACTATTTTGGACTTGGAGATTCCCCAATATTTCAACGGTAATTAAGTTTGAATCATCAAAAATGTGATTATCTGTAACTGTATTTTGGGTGTATCCAATCGTAAACGTGTGATCATGTGGGTCACCGGATCCGACAGATTCTCCATGATGAATGAGTGCTACATTCTTGCCTGGATGTTGCATAATGATACCGATATCCAAATCATGGGATGTATTATTATTTGCGATTCCAAGTACCCTATCATTTATGACAAGTGAATTTGATTCGACTGTATAGGAATTACCTGTCACGAGTACATTTCCTAAAACTTCAAGATCTGAAGAGATTACGATGGCAGCACCAATTTTACTAATCAAAGAATCTTCTAAAAAATTTCCGGTACCCACGATTGGGAATTTATTTTGGGTGAGACCTGCCACGGATATGTTCGAACCGACTTCCAAGTTTGCGGTGGTCACGAGGCCGGTGGTGGCATTTGTAAATTGAATTGTATTTGAGGTGGTGTTCCCAGTGTCAGTGACCTGTTGGAGGGTTTGGAGTTGGGTCAATAAATTAGCGGGTTCAATCTTTTTGAGATCATTATTTTGGTCGTTGACATACACGTAGTTGATGTCCGACTCATCGAGGACGATGGGGGCGTTAGGAATATCGTTGGCACGACCGATACCTGTGACGAAGACACCACCATTATGCGCATGTATCTTTGACACGATACCGACATTTTGAATGAGATCGTTGTTATACGGTTTCACATTCGAGAGACCACCAGGGACTGTGTTACTGACGTAGACCGTTTCACCTGCTAAGAACGTGTTCGTCGCGACACTGAGTGCTTTACCGTAAGCGACCGCTGTACCTGTTTGACCAGGTGTCAATAGTTGATTTGAGATACCAATACAGGGCATGGTAGCAGGACTATTCGATTGTGCGAGACCGACATTAAGAATATTTGAGTTATGTGTACCCCTAACATAGACGGTATCACCCGCTTCGATGTTCACACCACTGAGATCGTTTCGAATCTTGATATACGTGTGTATAGGATATTCATTCACCCAATCTGTCCCGTCATACACAAGTAATTGGTCGACAACTGGTGCGTTTAAGTTTACATCATAGAGTTGGTCGACTTTTACTTCGACATTTGAGGTGAGGTCGGTGGTGAAGGCGGTGTGTGCATTGGTGAATTGGAGGGTATTGGAGGTGGTATTTCCGTTATCAGATACACCTTGGAGTGTGGTGACTATCCCAGTGAGTTGGCTACCATCCCCCAAGAAGGTTGTGGCCGTTACATTACCACCCGCGACGATGTTACTTGTAGTGACTAGACCAGTGGCGGTATTATTGAATTCAATTGTGTTTGTGGTGGTATTTCCATTATCTGAGACATCTTGGAGGGCTGTGACGAGACCTGTGAGTTGACTACCATCCCCCAAGAAGGTTGTCGCGGTTACATTGCCACCTGCGACGATGTTGCTCACCGTGACCAGACCAGTGGCGGTATTATTGAATTCAATTGTGTTTGTGGTGGTATTTCCATTATCTGATACATCTTGGAGGGCTGTAACGAGGCCGGTCAGTTTGCTACCATCACCATAGTATGAGGTCGCTGAGACGTTCCCATGAACTATGAGAACGTTGGAGCCATCTATGTCTACGAAGAGGTTGGACCCCACACTCAGGTCATAGGTTGATGCGGCATTTGCGATACCCACAGTCCCTGTAAAAATGGGTCCATCCTTTGGGGCTTTTATTGTCTCGAGGTTCCCAACGCGGGCGGCGTTGGAGGTGAGGTCCACTTCTAGGACCCCCACCCTAGAGGCGTTGGAGGTGAGGTCGGTCTCGAGGACTCCCACCCTAGCAGCATTGGAGGTGAGGTCTGTTTCTACGACACCCACCCTAGCGGCATTGGAGGTGAGGTCTGTTTCTAGGACCCCCACCCGGGCCGCATTTGAGGCCAAGTTAGTCTCGAGGGTTCCAACCCGGGCTGCATTTGAGGTGAGGTTCGTCTCTAGGACCCCCACCCTAGAGGCGTTTGAGGCGAGGTCTGTTTCTAAAACACTTACACGGGTGGTTGTGGTCACGAGATCATTGTTGATGGTGACTATGTTAGCTTCGGCACCCGCTAATCCGGTCTCTAATGTCCCGACCCTAGATGCGTTGGAGGCCAGGTCTACCTCCAAGGTCCCGACCCTAGATGCATTAGATGCCAGGTCGGTCTCTAGGACTCCCACCCTAGATGCGTTTGATGTGAGATCCACCTCCAATGTGCCAACCCTAGAGGCATTGGAGGCGAGGTCCACTTCTAGGACCCCCACCCTAGAGGCGTTTGAGGTGAGGTCCACCTCCAAAGTGCCAACCCTAGAGGCGTTGGAGGCGAGGTCGGTTTCCAAAACTTGGATTCGAGAAACGTTGCTATCGAAGTTTGACAGGAGTGCGACCCCAGTGAGTGTTGTACCATCTCCATAGTATGCGGTGGCCTCAACATTCCCGGTGACGACGAGAATATTTGACCCCACGTCATCCACAAAGAGGTTTGACCCCACGTCTAAGGTGTGTATGGGAGAGGTATTGACGATACCCACATTGGCTTCGGTGTAGAGTCTACCGTACACATGAACATTGACATCTTCGGAGGTGAGGGGGGTGAGGGTTTTCCCATTGGCACTACTTTGGGTATAGGCGAGGATGATTTCATCGGTGGATTCTACAAACCCGATGGTGACATTTGATTCTGGTCGGGTTAGGACGAGACCCAGGTCCAGTGTTGTGTCAATCAAAGTATTGTCCTTCCCCAACTCTATGATTCCATCTCGAACCTTGAAGTTTTCACTATGGAACGAGGTCACCACCCCCTCCACGAGGACGTTACCATCTACGACGAGGTCTTGGGTGATGTGGGTGTTACCTGAGACGACGAGGACATTTGACCCCACATCATCCACGTAAAGGTTTGACCCCACATCTAAGGTGTGTACGGGTGATCCATTTGCCACACCAACATTTGAGAGGGTGGTCACACCCGTTTCGGGATTATTGAAGGATACGGTATTTGCCGTCACATTACCATTAAGTGTGGCATTTTGGAGACTAAAATCAAAAATATCTTCAGCCACGGCACCCGAATCTGTGATTTCTTTGGTCACTTGATTAAATGTCACAACTGTGATATTTCTATCTGAGACATCCTCCCGTAACCGCATGGGTGTCATATAGATGGCATTTGAGGTATTTGCTTCTAGGAACTCGTCACTGGCATTAAAGACGATGGTATTATCTGCCTGTTCCTGTCTACAATTTTTCCCGAAGCGGATTCTCGTAGACCTCTCCACTGTCGGTAAGTTCTTTACCATTTATATAACACTTGATTTTATTTACACGAATAATTAGTTTGCATACAAGAGACCGGCCATACCATTTTGTATACGTAATATGTTGTAGTTGACTGCGTATATGGGGTCCATTATGTCTAGGGATTCGCTCATAATCTTGGCTGAGTTGAGGCGGCTAAAATTGAGGGTCCCCGTGGGCTGATAGGAGCTGGTCATGAGGCAGAAACAATACAAAAAAAAGTCGGGCGAGGTCACAAAGTTGGTGTGATAGTAGTTCATGACGTCGATAAAGTGTGGCTGGCTCCACCTATAGTTACCAACATCTAGACCATTTATGGTGAGTTTAATTCTATTCGATGGTGAAGTTAGGGAGCTTACAACGGATGTATTTGATGATGCGATATACTTCACGGGGTGATTGAATGTGAGTTCTTGGATTCTGTTTTGGGATGGAATATTCTTTTGAACTTGGGTGATGAGAATGTCGTGGGTCTTTTTGGAAATTTGTGCACGTTCTTGGGTATCTATATAGTAATAGTTTGCAAAGCATTCTATGTTATAGGCGGACGCATTTGGTCCCCAATAGATACGCAACTCTACATTGTGATAGTTTAGGGCCACAAGGGGAATTGCGGATTGTGCACTCTCACAAAAGAAGAAGCGGAGGGGGTAGAAGTAGGAGGATGAGCTCGTACCGGGGTGTGGTCCCATTGCACTCTTGGACACATTTTGGGCGAACGTATCTATGGCAATTTTCTCACTGAATATGGAATCTTGGGTATCTACGACGGAGCCACCGATGAGGAGTTCAACCTTATCTACCAGGGTTCTCCAATCATCTATAGATTGGGCTTGACTCGAATCATCTGCGGCGAAGTACACGTACCCGAGGAGATCCCCGGAGCGTTCAAAATTAACACTGGACATTGAATTACTTTTCACTGCTCCAAGAATTGTTTGTTTTTCGATGGACTGTGAAAAGTTAGCATGTCTTTTAAAGTGTGAACTAAAGAAGGATATTTCGGGATTACCCATGATATATTCATCCTGGGCACCTATAGCAATCAATTGAACAACACCAGCGGACATGGTATACTACTCTATGGGGAGAAAATTACAGGTTGGGTTTCCTACACACAAAACGGAGGACTAAATAGTTATCTTCGATTGGACTTGGTGGTTCAATGAGAACACCGTCTTGATTTCGGATATTAATGGTTAAACGACTGATGGTTCGAATTGGATTTATATACTGGGTTACGATTGGGTAATTATCTCTAAAGCTAATGAGTCCACTGTCATCAGCTGTAACGAGACTAGCGAAGGAGTTTCGCACCACGCTCATAGTGGCTTGTCCAGTGAGAACGTTTGACGCTCGATCCGAAAAAATAGAGTCCAGTTCTTCAATCGAAACATAGCAGTGACCCGTTCCGTTGATGGGTGCAACTGTATTAATTCTCGCAGCCAAAAGTCTGGCCTGAACAACATTATGGACGGGTTGGTTCAAAAAACATGTAAATGTATTAGCGCTGGACTGACCAATCGTATCAACTGTGATTGTATGATACTCATAGTTGAGGTCTGGGATCATTTCCGTTGGCGACGTGATGAGAGCCATTTATAGTTAGTTTAGATTAAAGATCCACCGATTCCTTCGGCAATCTTGTAGGAAGCGTGGTCACCCACAAGGTTTTGGGCGCCACAGAGACCACCTGGGGTGAGGCTCTTTGTGTAGGGGCTGTCCTCCTTACCCGACCCTGGTACACATTCCATGCGGTTCTCGAGATCGAATATGGATTTGTCACTGACAACTTCGATCTTGATTGGCATGGGCTGGTATCTGCTGCTTTTCTTCATGATACCTAGGACGGATATGATTGAGAAAAGTATGACGATGGAAGTGAGAGCATTCCTGTTGGTCTTATTGAACTTGAACATTTATAATGTATCAACATTTTTTATAAACTGCGTTAAAGGTAATTTTTTTAGTTTCTACATAAAGAGTAGATGGATGAAGAAATAATCATCGACCGCGGACACACGACTGTTATGAAATTAGACGCTGACGAGCAGGCCCTGATGGATGAAATAGAGATTTCAGCCCCCCGTCCCCAGCCTGTACCCAGACCCGCTCCTTATCGACCCCAGCGACCTGTGCACCAAGAACAGGAAACGATGGACGCCTTTGTAAACCCCAACAAGCAGACCGCCCCAAGGCAGCCCATGCAGGAGGAGGAGATTGATTACGGTGAGGAAGAACCAGCATTTTACGACGACGAGCCCCAGATGGGGGAGGGTCCATCAGGTGAGCAACCTTCTAAGGGGTACACGTCGGTTGATGAAGAGAAGTCCGATCTCATCAACAAATTGGCACGCTTGGAGAAGAAGGGGTTCTCTGTGAATAAGCGCCTCAACGCATACTCAAATGTTGAGGAACTTAGGGCTGAGGTTAAGAGGATTACCTACAGCATCGATGTGGAGCAGTCTATTCGTTTCTCTAGGCGAATGCTTGTGGCGTGTGTGACTGGTCTAGAGTTCCTCAACAAGAGGTACAACCCCTTCGAGATTCAGTTGGAGGGGTGGTCTGAGTCTATCATGGAGAATGTTGACGACTATGATGGTGTATTTGAGGAACTCTATGTCAAGTATCGGTCAAAGGTCAGCGTAGCCCCAGAGGTCAAGCTCATCATGATGTTGGGTGGTTCGGCCATGATGTTCCACCTGACCAACTCGATGTTCAAGTCGGTGATGCCCAACATGAATGATGTGATGAAGCAGAACCCCGATCTCGTGAAGAACATGATGAGTGCTGTCCAAAATACGACACGGAACCCTGGGGGACCGGCCACAGAGGCCCCAGTTGGTGGGACAGGGCAGTACGAGATGCAGGGCCCAGGTCTAGACATTTCCAGTTTGATGGGGGGCATCATGATGCCCCCACCACCCCCAATGAACACGACCCCAGCCGTCCAAGAAGAGGAGGACATTTCCGATATCATGTCCATCTCAGGTGATTCCACTGGTGGTGAGGTGAAGGAGGTGAACGTGGGGGCCACAAAGGCTAAGAGGACTAGACGAAAAAAGAAGACCGAAATTAATCTCTAAATACTATATAAATGATAGCGTACTGTCCGCTTGAGGAGGTGGAACCTCCCACCCGACAACAGAAAGTTGTCGAAGAACCAGTGGCCAAGGAGGCCAAGATGGTTGGTCGTGAAGAAACTGAAATGAATTACGTCATCATGGGCTTCATTGTTGGCGTGATTATTCTCGCCGTCTCTGATTCCATCAGGGCGTAAATGTAATAAATCTACCGAGGGGTTTTCCCCCAAAGTAAATTTAGTATGTGAATGTTGCGTGTGTAAGGGTTCCACTCTTTATGGACACCAGCTTACCACTGGTCGATGATATGAGTTCCACAAAGATGTCAAATTTATATTTACGGGGGGTCCCCAAATTGGTCAAAAAGAGGGGTTGAATTGTGATTGAATTTCCAGTAGTAGTTACTGAAGAACTCCATGGATAGGCGGTTCCCACGTTTCCAAAAATGTTCTTTGTACCGATTGTTATATCTGTCCCGGGTGTTGTCTCGTCACTCGTGCCGCCATTTATTTCGAGAATTAGGGTGCTCATGTTGTCTTTGTCTTCATCATACTCCCTCAAAGAGGCTACAATCTTCGCATAGAATGCACCATTTCCAAAGGTTAGAGTCTTCGTATTATTCCCACTTGGGGAACTCTGTACTATTACATTTGAGTACCTCTTACAGGCCACCTGTTGAGAGTTGGTGATTACACCTCCACCAACGTGGAGGTCGGTCTGTGCGGCAGAGCCCCCCAAACCGATAGCGACCTGTTCACCGAGATCGATAAGGCCCTTGATAACGAGATCCCCAGAGACCTCGACGCTACTTTCTAAGAACAACTCTCCAGATTGGGGGGTGATGTACACATTACCCGATACATCGCCGTGTATGTTCGATGTCCCCGCGGTCGTCTTGAGTTGAATGACGGCGTTGCTTGAGGAATGTTCAACTCGTGCCGTACCATCGTAGACGTGGAACTTTTCGGTTGGTGCCGAAGTCCCCACACCCACGTTACTAGTGTGTATGACGTGGAGGCCATCACTTTCTGCGCCATTGTTTACACCACCCAAGACTGTACCATGTATACTTCCAGAACTGAAGCCCCTTAGGTACCCGCCATAGTTGTCGTTTGTATTGAGGAGGATACCAGTCTTTGTATTGGTCCCAGGGCTCTCAAGTTTGAGGACATCGATATCTGCCGTGACCCCAGAGTATATGTGTACATTTGTTGATGGGTTGTCTGTGCCGAAACCCACGAGACCCTCGTATGTGAAGCGTAAAAACTCTGTCGCGGTTCCACCGGTTCTATTACGGAAGGTCAGGTCGGTATCTTCTACTGTCTCTATGATACCACGGGATGGTGTTGTACTCGTGGAGAATATATCCATCGAACCTGTGATGATTTTCTGATCCTGGGGAAACTCGAAACCACCGTTGATGAAGAGCTTCGAGTTTCCACCCGGGTCGGTGGAGGTACCGATGAGCACACGATCTTCATTGATGGTCAAAAGGCTGGACACACCCGTGCCATTCGTAATGGCGTCTTCAACTTCAGACTGACTTAAACCAGCTGAATCATATGTCTGGAACTCGTGCAATGGAGCGATAGTTCTAATTCTATCTGGGCCACCGGCACCCGTAGTTTCGTTACCTTTGAAAATTACAAGTTCAGATTTACCATCGATATTATATTGTCTCTCCCGAATGAATGTATTTGAAAATTGATCTGTATCGACACCACCAAATGTAAGTTGATGTCCCAAAACGATATTTCCATCTACTTCAAGTTTACCACGGGGTACATCTGTACCTATACCAACATCACGGGTGGTACCATCTATATACAAACCCACATTTGTGGAATCTGAAACATCATCCTCATTCCTCGTAATTCTAAAATCGCGCACCCCCGTTACACCGACGGTCCACCCTCGTGGATTACTATCTTGGTTTGATTGAATGAAAGACGCGAAGGAGTTGCCCGTTATAAGGTCGGTTTGTGTGGCTATAATCGCATCACCGTACCCAGTTCCATGCTGGTTATGAACAAGTATACCATTCTCCCTCGCATTTCCAATGCCCGTCCCTATAACTTCAAGGTGTGCACCGGGGGTGGTTGAACCTATACCCACCCGCCCATCACTTCGGAGGGTGAGGATGTCCTTCTCATCTGTGTAACTTTCATCTGTGAGGTAAATGTCTAATTTTGTTTTGGATTTTAGTGAAGTGTCATCGAACTTCCCAATCTTGAAAGTTGCTCTCACACCATCATAGGTTCCACCCGCCCCCTCCCTCGTCAGGTGCATCACGTTTCCGAGATCGGTGACGCCTTGAATGGGTGAGGTATTCGTTACAACTAGGGGTGTCCCTAGGTGGCTGTATCCATTTGAATTGGTGACGGGATTATTAAAAAACACTGTACCACCAGAGGTGTGGAGGAGACCTTGGGGGGTGGCCGTCCCCACCCCAACATTACTGGATTCGAGAATGGTCAATTTTGGTGAACCCATCGTGGATGTCGTGCTCGCATA
>VMHT01105776.1_pt1 | contig 11822 bp, 17 predicted proteins | sample 4693611 | NCBI WGS metagenome assembly VMHT01 (sample SAMN12280063, study PRJNA550983) | marine metagenome | isolation source: seawater sampled from same location over 5 years 0.02-0.2 micron viral filtrate | place: USA: collected off the coast of southern California halfway between the port... ...
GTCTGCGAGTAATCGCAGTCAGTGCCTTCCAAGCACTCACTGATGGTGCTTTGCACCCAGTGTTGTTTGATGGCATTAATGGATTCGGTATCGTCGAACATACCCAATCCTGATCTTTTGATCACTTGGGAGAGGGGGGCTACCGCCCCCTTCTCCTCTTCCCATGGCACTTACCTACGCTGACGCTAAGGCCCACATATTGCTCGCTTGTGGTGGAGACCCCTCCACTACGAGTGCGTTTACCGTGCCTAAGCGCATTGCCCAGATTCTCAACTTCGCGGGCCACCACCTTTACAGCCACGCTTGGAACTGGCGTGAGCGTACTGCCTCTAACCTTGACTTCACCGCCAACGATTTTGTCGCGTTGCCTGATGATGTCGGCACAATTATCAATGTGTTTCCCAACGGCAACACCTTCCGTCGTGTGTTCCTGATTTCACCAGAGGCGTTCTCTCGCTTTGAGTCGGACAACCTGACGATCACCGACGCGGTGTTCTACGTCACGCTTGCTCGTGCCAAGCCGGGCAACGACAGCACGGAAGCCGACAAGCAGCCTGCACGACGGCTGGACATCTACCCTACGCCCAACGCCCCAGAAACTGGAGCCTTGTCCATTCGTTACCGGGCTGAGTTTGTTGAGGTTGCAAGCGGTGACGTTGACAGCACTGCTAAGGAAATCCCAGTTGAGTCGCACGTTGAGGCTCTCTACTTGGAATACGTCCGAGCCTTTGCAGAAGGTGGCGAAGTTGGCGACACCCTGCAACGGGTGGCAATGGTTGACGCTTCACCTTTGTTGCAAGAGGCCATGCGTCGTGACGGCGTTGAGACCCCCAACTACGGGCCTCTTCCCATGGCTGTCCGTGGTCGCACCACCTCGTATGGTGGCCTGAACTTCTTCCCTAACGGCAACATCCCGGACCCATCCTGATGGCAAAGAAGAAGGCACGAAGAAAGACAGTCTCCCTCTCCGTCAAACGCGGCGAGAAGCGGCCTGCATCCAAGGGTGCTGGTCTGACCGCTAAGGGTCGAGCCAAATACAACCGTGCTACCGGAAGCAAACTCAAAGCACCGCAACCGGGCGGTGGTAAGCGTAAGAAGTCGTACTGTGCAAGGTCCGCAGGCCAGATGCGGATGCACGGGATCAGTTGTTCTAAGACCCCCAAGAAGCGTATCTGTGCTGCGCGACGGAGATGGAAGTGTTGAAATGGGCCACGAGGTTGCGAAAATTGCTGCTATTTCTTGCACCCATGCCCCACACACGCCAAGCGAGACGCATCAATGGATACTGGACACGATAGCCAATACCAAAGGTCTGACTCACTTCGTGCATTGTGGCGATGTCTTCGACGCACAAGCGGCCTCAGTGCATCCCGACGAAGCCGATCACACGTTGATGGACGAGTATCGGCACGCTGCTTCTTTTCTGAAGAGCATCCGCCAGAACTTGCCGGATGGGTGTCGATTGGTGATATGCGAGGGGAACCACGACGACAACATCAGGAGGGCGGACCCGAGGCGGATACCGAAAGGTCTGAGGGAGACCGCCTTGTGGATGAACACCGAGTATGCGGAGGAGTTCAAGCGGTGGCATTGGCGGCCCTACATCAAATCTGCTGCGGGGTGCTACCGGATCGGTCAAGTGGTGTTCTACCACGGGTTCGATTGCGGATTGACTTCGGACGAGTTGGAGGCCCTACAGATGAGCAATCTGACTGGATGTCATCCCTTCCGCCTGTTTGTGCGTGGGCATACCCATCGCCCCCTACCACCGACTCAGATCATGAGGACTCGGAAGGTATCCCTCCCATGGTGGTGCATGAATGTGGGGACATGCGGCCCCTTGAAGCCGGACTACATGACGAGGAAGGACACTGGGAACTGGGGATCTGGCTTGGCCCTAATCGAGGCACGGATGGAAACAGCGTCCCGCCTGAATGCCAAGGAGTGGGAAGCGGAGTTGAGGACGATGAAATGATTACCGCAGCCGAGAAACTGAAGAGCGACTTGGAACGATATATCGAGAACTTCGCGTTGGAGTTTGAGATGAACAAATGGACCGTGGCAGGTGTCTTGGAAGAGGTCAAGACCGATATTCTGTTTGAGTCCGAAACATGGCCCCAACCCGATTTCGATGAGGATGACGAATGAGAACACAAACCCTAATGAATCTGAGCAGTCAAACCGGAACACCAACAGGTGATTCGTTTGAGTCGTACCCTGACCACTACAAGTTGACCAAAGGTGTCAATGTAAGCACCAGTGGCATTGCCACATTCAAACTTGCGGATGACACTTGCACCGCTGTGCTTCAAGGCTCGATTGATGGGACCAACTTTGTAACTGTTAAGTCGGTTTCTCGCGTTGGTTCTGATATTTTGGAAGGGCATACCGTGGCAATCTTTCCATTCATGCGGTGCAGTGTGACGGCAACTGGCTCGTCAGGTGCTGCCATCAAAGTAGACATTGCGTACGCATAATGGCTAAGTGGTCCCCCTCCAACACGGCTACCTACTACTGGGCCAACGGTTCGCAGGTCACCATAAACAAGGGTGCTGTTATTGGTTGGGATGACCAGTCAGGGAATGACCGGGGGGTAGGAGCCTCTGCCACGGCACGCCCAACAGTTGTAAGTGCTGATCTCAATGGTCACGACGTACTGGAGTTCAACGGAACCGCAAACGGTCTTACCAGCAACGATGCGTCTGAGTTCAACTTTGATTCATCAGACTTTGCTGTGTTTACCGTCAGTCAAAGGACTGGTGGCAACTCGTCAGTGCAAACTGTCATTGACATGGGTGGGGTCAACACGGATGGGTACAGCATCTACCACGTTTTTGTATCCGGCGTGATTGATTCCCTGACCCTGTCAGTGGCAAACAACGCCTTGCACACTGAAAATAGTGCGGGTACTGGGGTGTATTGTTCCGCAGTCGTTGACAACGGTACGAATGCTATCGCAAGACTTGATGGGGCTACTGTCGGCACACCAGCCGCTCCAGACACCAGTTATGCATCAAGTGAGCCTTTCACAATCGGCCTAACCAGTGCTGGCTCAGGTTACTTTGACGGCAAAATTGCGGAAGTTATTGTCATTGAAGCCACGCTGACTGACCGCGAGATTGAGCAGTTTGAAGGCTACCTTCTTCACAAATACGACTTAGACAAATTTCCGTCAGCCCATAGGTTCCGAAGGTTTACGCCAGCGGTTGGCCTGCATGGGGTTCACAACCAAGACCTGTTGGGAGAACTGGCACTCGATGTATCAGGCCCCCTCGTCTCAGACACGTTAGCGGGGGCCATATGACCACCGCTGAATTCAACCTAGAGAACGTGACCCAAGAGATTGAGAACTGGATCTTGAACTACCTCGACCGACCAAGCGACCACTACAACGGCATGAAGCCCTGTCCGTTCGCAAGGGAAGCGTGGATCAAGGACAAGTGCCATGTGCTAATTGGCAGCGAACACATTGTTCACCAGATCCTGCACACTTGGGACGATCAATACGAAATCGTGGTGGTTGCGATTGCAGAGGACGAGACCGAGGGTCTTGAGGAATACTGCAAGATGGTGAACCAAGAGTTGGTGGAATATGGCACTGACTTGGTGTTGATGCCGTTCATCGCGGGTGACGAAGACCCTGATGACCCAGCACTCAAGCCTGAATCATGGGGATCAATTATCGACGAGGCGTACTCGTTGGTGTTTGTGCAGCGGTTGTCCGTAGTAAACCGGATATCCGAGGTACTTGAAAAGATGGGCTACTACGACAAGTTGAGTCCTGAGTTTATGCAATACATCAAAGAAAGACGAGGTTCATGATGCGTGGACGTAAGAAGGCTATGGGCAAGAAAGTCGGCGGAGCCAAGAAAAAGGTCGGAGCCAAGAAGTTTGGCAGCACCGCCTTCGGCAAGAAGGTCATGGCGAAAAAGCGTAAGAAGTAATGGCAAAGAAGAAAGCCACCAAGAAGTCAGGGCCTAAGCCGACCAACCCATCGCTGTACAGCCGGGTGAAGTCGGAGGCCAAGCGAAAGTTTGATGTGTATCCATCTGCGTATGCAAATGCGTGGTTGGTTCGCACATACAAAAAGCGTGGCGGCGGATACCGATGATTTGTGCAGCGTGCGAAAAGCGACAGGCTCAAGAGCAGCGGCAACTCTCTGATTGCGAGAGCCGGTGCAAAGAGATGAGCGTCAAGAACCAGAGACTGTCTCTGGCCTTGGCTGTCGTTGGCACGCTGGTCGGTAAGGAGTCTTTGGACTTTGCCCTCGGTCTTTCTTCAACCCTTGGGCAGATCGCTGCCGTAACCACTGATGACACCATGGATATTGCGGAGGTCGAGGTGGCGGTCAGCCAAGGGCAAGAGACCGACCGGGGGGGCTGGAGAAGCAGTCCGGTCTCCTCGGTCGCTGCTTCTGACCCATTGTTCCCTGAACTGCCCGCCCTTACTCCGATGTTGGGGTTCCCTGAACGGTGGGACAGCGTAGAGATAGCCATGCCGGGCTTTGAAGCCCCTCTGGGCGGGGTTGCGGTCCCAACCAGTGGATTGGGTCTGTTGTTCCTAGTGGCGGCTGTGAAGCCAAGGAGAAGGCAGTAATGGCAAAGCCCCAAGGCGGACTAACCAAGTGGTTCAAGGAAGACTGGCGGGACATTAAGACCGGCAAGAAGTGCGGTCGTTCCGGCAAAGAAAAGGGTAAGCGACCATACCCCGCCTGCCGACCAGCCAAGGTCGCAGCAAAGATGACCGCCGGAGAGAAGAGAGCAGCCGCTGCTCGCAAGACGGGACCGTCCCGTGTGACCTATGCAGTGACCGCCAGCGGGCGGCGAAGAAAGAAGAAGAAATGAGTTTGTCCTCCACCGTCATGACTGCACTCAAAATGGGCCGCAAGCCGTTTAAGCAGAACGGCAAACAGGTGTCTGTGCGAGGCCGTAACGTGTTTCTCAACGCGCTTACTGGTCAGTTTCAAACCCGCTTCACTGACGTATACGGCGTGGATGGCGGGTATGCCGCACTGCCGAACTTTGACAACGAGACCGGCATGTCATTCCCCTCGGTTGATGCCCAGTTCAAAGCGGCTGAAAAGCGTGGTGAAGTGAAATATTTCAAAACCAAAGAAGAAGCAAACAAGTATGCAGAAGCGGAACACGACGCCGATGATGCAGAACTACGCAAACTGTTAGGAAAGAAGTAATGGAAAACTTCGATGTATGGGCCACCCCGGCCTCCATCCTGATCGGCATCATCTTCGGTGCAGCCCAAGTTAAGGCTGCCATCGAATCGCTTCGGCATGCCGTGGATCGTTTGGATCAGGCCGTCCGCCTGCTTGAGACAAGAACCCAAGTCGTCGAGCAGCGTATTGCAAGGCTAGAGGGAAAGACTGAGAAATGATTCGGTTCTTGCCATTACTGCTTCTGCTTGGCTGCCAAACCTCTGGAGGTGGCGGCTTGGGTTTTACTATGCCCCAGATGGGGCTGAGTCCCGAGCAGGCATCGGACCCGGCAATAGCGGCACTGGAACCATTTCGATGGGCGGGGGGCTTGTGCTTGATGAGCGGGGCAGTGCTGCTGTTCATCAGCCGGGGTATCAAGGGGTGGATACCCATGCTGACGGGTATTGGACTTATTGTCCTGAATGTATTGCTGGCGGAAGCCTTGACCTATCTGTGGACTCTGGTGCTGATCATCGGAACAGTTGGGGTGGCAACGCTGGTCTTTGGAATCAACTTGAAGGATTTGAAACTATGCCGTATTCGCTCTCTGATGTTCTTGCCTCCTTGCTCATCGTGTCCGGGGCCTTCATCGCCGGAATGTGGGTTGGGCGACCAATCGTCGATTGGCTCAAAGCCAAAATCCTGAAGGAACTTGACTGATGGCAGTAACGATCCAACTTCGCCGAGACACAAACGATAACCTGCAAAGCGTTACTGCTGCGGAGGGTGAACTTCTTGTTGCCACAGATACTGGCGAGTGTGCGATTGGTACTGGCTCGCAAACATTTGCCCAACTTCAAACGGCAAACAAAACGTTTTTCTACCAAGACGGCGAAGGGCGAGTTCTTGGCGGAAACAACGCGAATGAAACGATTGCCATCAGGGGCAATTCGACTCAAACCGTCCCTATCTTCAAGGTTGTAAACAGCAGCAGCCAAAGCATTGTTGAGGTAACTGACAACGACACACAATTGGTCAAGATTGATTCAACCAACGCCGACGTTGGCGATATCAACCTGTTGCTCAAAGCGAAGGCAAGCCAAACAGGCGAAGTCATCGTGGTTACCGATTCAGGCGATGTCAAAAACTTTACTGTCAAAGAAGATGGTCAAACCCTTATCGACCCCAACGATACCACCGACCCATCATTGAAAGTTGTAGGTTCAAGTGGCTCGCAAAGCAACGGCATTTTGCGTGTTGAGGACACCAACAACAACGCCGTGTTGATTGTGAAGTCAGATGGCGTAGAGTCAGAGCAAACCGTAACCGTTGATGGTGGCAGCATCATTACTCAGGCTGAAGGGGACGCAACTTCTAATGTAACACTTGTTGGTACAACCGACGCTGCCGCGAAAGCAATCACGGTAGATGACGGTGGCACTGAAAACTTTTCGGTTACCGCTGGCGGTGCTGTTACGGCAGAAGGCAAAGGCACGTTTGCTGATGCCGAAATTGATGTGACTGGACGAACTTTGTCCGCCGCTTCTGTTCTTCGTCAAGACGAGGTTGGGACTGGTCTCAGCGGTTTTGCTTCAGATTCTAACCCTTCCTCCTTTCCTGTTGGGGCATTTAGAGCGTGGGCAAAAATCCAAGATCCCGGTGCAAGTTCAGAAACAATTACAATGGCTCACATGGGTTTGCCGGGTAGTGGCAACCGATCAATGGCAGGCGCACCAGATGGTGTGTATGTTGTGTTGGGCTGGGGTCAGACTTTGCCCAACAGTGCATCTGAGACTTTTCAGGGTTGCTTTACTGCTGAAGTGACTCACACTCAAGGTGTTTCTACTTCTGTTGCCACATTGCCGAACACTGAAGTTGGCGGTGCTGGATTTATTTTTAGAAAGTCCTAATGCCATACTCTCGCGTTGCTCTTCCAGTCAGCGGCTATACGGACTCGCTTCCGTACCGTGGTTCTGTGCAGGGTTACACATCTCAGTGCTTGAACGTGTTCCCATACGACTCGTTTGACAACCGCCGACGCATCGGTACGCGACCCGGCTTTACCCTGATTGGCAACGGTGGGGCCAAGATTCAAGGTGCGATTGCGGTTGAGAACTTTGTCAACAAGGGCAGTGGTGCGGCTCTTAAGCGACGGTTTGTATACGTCACGGGCGGCAAGATTTATGTCACCGACCACGACACCAACCCGGTGCAGTGTGTTTGCGTAGACAACGCTACCAACAACGCTTTCGATGCGGGGTATGACAATACTGATATCACGGACTCGACTAAGCAGCCTAGAGGCACTGGCACAAGTGTAAGCGTTCTTCAGGAGGCTATGCCTGATACGGTTGGGGCATTATCAGATGGCAACACCCGACAGATTTTTGTAAACACAGATGACGTTGAGATGGTGGCCTTCAAGCACGTTGGACACCAAGATGCCACATCGTTTGGCGTGACTCAAGCCAGCACGACGCTGACCATTACGGGCAACCCAAACAGTGCTGATGCCTTGACGTTCGAAGATTTCAGAGGTACTCCAGTAACCATAACTGCTGGCACTGATTTTACGATTGGGTCTGGGGCTGCCGCCAACGGTCTAGCGATAAAAAATGCAATTCTCCTCAAGACCACGCTGCTGGTTACGCCGAACGAAGACAACACTGTTTTGACGCTGCATCAAATGCACGGCGGGTCAGCAGGAAACACCGCAGTAACGGGTAGCATGAATGCTGTTGCCGTGGGCAATAGTGGTGCTTTCACCGGCGGGACAGATGACGAGTCTCACGACTTTGTTTACATGACCGATGGCAAGCGGTATGTCAAGGTTGACATGAGTGCCAGCACGCCAGTCGTGTCTCAATGGATTGGCCCTTACAAGACAGTCTCCAACTCGTTTGGCGGCAGCACCCAGTTTGCCCGGCTGACAGCACAGTTCAATTCGCGTGTTGCTTTGTCTGGCATTGACTCTGCTCCTACCAACTGGTTCCTCTCCGCCATCAATAACCCGTTTGACTGGATTCCTTCTGCTGGCACTACGTTGACCGTGGACGCGGTTGCTGGTAGCACCGGCACAAAGTTTGGTGAGACTGGCGACAACATCAAAGCGTTGATCCCTGTGGGTTCTAGCGGCCTCCTGCTGGCTTGCGAGAACTCTATGGTCATTCTGACCAACGACCCGGTGTTCTCTGATGCCACCGTCCGCAGGGTCAGTGGCTCGATTGGGTGTCTTGGCCCAAGAGCGTTTGCCAACGTGGGCGAGATGGGCGTGTTGATCGCGTCACCGCAGGGTGTGTTTGGCGTTGACCCCAACTCATTCGACGTTGAAAAGGGTGCAAGGGTGTCCAAAGACAAGTTGGACCGCTTGTTTGCCAACACCGACTTTGAAGATACCAACGTGGTGATGGGGTATGACGATGCTCGTGCCATCGCCTTTTTGGCTATCACCCGTACCGATGACTCGACCGCATCACGCTTGTACGCCTTGGACATGGGAACCGGGTCGTGGTGGCCTTGGCGTGTTGAGACACCAGCCATGCGTGGTGTGAACAACATTGTCCCGTTCAGACCTGTCAGCGGCACGCGACCTACCCCATGGTTCACCACCAACAGCGGTCACATTTTTACCATGCCAGAGCAGGTCGTAAAGTCGCAAGATGGCAGCGTTCTTTCGTCTACCTCGTTTGCATCGGTGCATCAGGCTTCTGCTGATACCGCCAACATTAACAGCAACATTCAACTTGGCCCAATTAATGGAGACCCAAGCCGCCGTGTGATGCTCAAAGAGGTGCGGGTGATTTTGGGCCAGCAAGACGAGCGTGACTCGTCAGGCAACGTCTTGGCCCCAGACACCACCAACGGTCCTTTTCTTGAGGTTATTCAAGGCGAGACTGCACAGCAGGCGGTAGGTACGGTTGCCGGGTTTACTACGACCGAAGAAAACATACCCGTGCTTGATTGCAACGTCAGCGGGACTACCTTTGAAAGCGTGGGGCCTATTGACGGTGGCTCGGATGCGGCAAACCCAACGTCAGGAACCAAGAAGGTTTTGTGGGGAGGGTTTGCCAACCCAGTGACCGGCACATTTACCCCCGCCACTGGCGACACCATTCTCAATGACACGACCTTTTCTGGCCCCGGTCAATGGACGTTCAGCAGGACTACCACCGGCAAGTGGCAGTTTAAACACGGCACAGACTTCTACCTCACCACTTCCAGCAACCTCGATTGGTTTGAGACATCAAACGCGGTTGACGGGTTGCCGGAAGAGGTTGACCTCAACACACTTTTGTTTGGTTCAGAGACGGATAACCAAGTCCGCCTTTCCGAGGCAAACTTCGTGGATCGCACGATCAGTGAGAAGCGGGCCTTGGCTCGTGGTCGTGATTCCGCAAACCGTTTCAGAATCAGAGCAAGCGATATCTTCCTGTCCATCACCGCCGACGGCAGGTCATTTGCACTAGAGGATTTATCCGTAGACATTGAAGACGGCGGACCTTTCAGGAGCAGTTCGTAATGGGCTTTTCAGATTTATTTGGAGATGAAGCGGATCGCGACCAAGCAATGGCTCGTGCCTTTCAGCAATACCAATCCCAGATGAACCAATACATCAGCGGTTTTGAGTCACGGTTTGGATCAATAATTAGTGACCTTGAAATGGAACGTGACGCTGATATGGCAGCGTTTACTGAAGGCTTTCAAAACGCTATCAGCAACTATCAGGAGGCTGTGATTGGCAGGTTGGAATCGGGGTTCGGGGAAGCACGGGGCCTCATGGAAGAAGGCTTCGACCAAACGCTTGAAGACATCGACCGGCAAACCGAAGCAGCGAGCCTCCGCTCGGTGGCACAAGGGTCGCTTACGGGCCTCGGTGGGACATCGTTTGGAGCGGCACAAACCGAAGCAATCCGTACCGAAGGTGGTCGGGAACGCAGGAGAGCGGATGAACAGTTCCGTCGTGAAATGTCCAATCTTGCTATTAACGAGGCTGGGGCGTTAGCCGAGGCTGGTGGCGGATTGACCAATCTGATGGTTCAGCAAACAACTGGCGAAAGCGACTTGAGGCGTTCGTATTCGTCCGCTATCTCCGGCTTGCAGTCTTCGCTGGCCCAACAGGTCTTTGGAGCGCAGCAAGGCGTTGCCGGTGCTGGGTTTGAGACTGACATGGCTCGTGCGGAGAACATCGGTTCTGGCTTCAACCTTGGCAGCGTCTTGGTCAGTGCTGCTGCAAGTGCTGCTACTGGCGGTCTTGCAGGTGGGCTTGGTACAGGCGTGATGCAACTGGCAGGCGGCGGCGGCTTTGACTTTGGGCAAATAATGAAGGGTGCTGGAGTCGGCCTAGGTGGCGGCAACATGAACAAATTCTTCAAGACACAAGGATTCTACCAATGAGCGGATTTAACTTTATGGATCTTGCAAAGGCTGAGTTCCAACGAAGGTCTGACGCTGGACCAGCAAAAGCCAAGCCGATTCCTCAAACGTCAAGTGCTGCTAAAGTTGCCCGTAAACAGGCAAAGGCTAAAAAGGGTCGAGAAAAAAAACAACAAGCAGCCGTTGAGCGTGGTGAACAAGTAATGGGTGCTGTTGGCAATTTTGCTAAATCTGTTGCCGCTGGCATGCAGGCGGAGGGACTTCGCCGAAATAGAATGGGACTTAGCGGTGCTGGGGCTGCTGCTGCTTTTTCGTCGGGTATTGAGGGATTGACCGACTACACAGACATGCTTCAAGGGAACGCAGCAGCCGGATCTGTTTTGTTTGACTCAGCCATGAGCAACATTGAAGAGCGAAATAAAAGCGTAGAAGGACCCGACGGGTCAAAAGGTGTAAACGCTTTAGAATCGACAGATGATGCCGAGGAAGTTGGCGGCGTGCCTGATTTGCTTGCCCGACCAGTTGAAATCGAGGATGCTGATATTGTACCCAACACGATTAGGCAAGCCGTTCAAGAAGGTCTACAAGAGGGAACTCAGGGTGCAGACGTTCCGTCTGCTTTCCAAGCCGGACCACCTCGCCCAGCAAACTTACCCTTCAATATGCTCGCATCTGTAAAGCGATATAACCCTCAAACCTTTGAGCAGGTTGTCGCCATGATGAGTGACGTTGGCCCTGATCCAAAGACCGCCACCCCGTCCGAACAACTGGCGATGCGACAGACTTCACCAGAAATGCGGGACAAAGGAATGACTCGTGTAGCCCGAGGAGCCGTTGGTTCTGCACCACAAAATCTGGTTGAGAGTGGGATTTTAGGTGCGTTGATCCAGCAGGCATCACCAAAGTCACGCGAGGCAATTGAAAGCACACCAACTATGGGACAAGATTTGCAAAACTTCTTGTTCCGCTTGCGTAGAGGAGGCCGATCATACCTCGGCATGGATGACAGATGAGCAACTTTGAATACAAACCAAGTCCTGCTGGAGCCATGATGCGTTCTGGCTTTGCCCGCCGCCCCCGCCAAGAGATCCTGACTGGCGATGTGAAAGCCTCTGGCAATGCACGCCAAGATCCCGGCAGCGGGCTTCGTGCCTTGAATGATGGCAACTACAAGGGCCTTGAGTCAATGGACTTTGCCGTTTACAAGGGCAACCCAGTCGCAGTGTTGCCTGACGGTCACATGGTGGTTATCAGTCCGGGTCAACTGCTCGCGGGTGTAAACGAGCGTGAGAATCAACGC
>VMHT01040517.1_pt1 | contig 11820 bp, 16 predicted proteins | sample 4693611 | NCBI WGS metagenome assembly VMHT01 (sample SAMN12280063, study PRJNA550983) | marine metagenome | isolation source: seawater sampled from same location over 5 years 0.02-0.2 micron viral filtrate | place: USA: collected off the coast of southern California halfway between the port... ...
ATACAGTCCACACGACCAGCAACCTCTAATCGCTCACTGTAGAGCGGTGCCTCTTGAATCCATATGTTATTCATATGCTTATCAAGCAAAGGCTTAATCGTGTTAAAAGTGAACAGGTTAGCAGGCATAGCACCCTTACTCCAGTTCTCTTCGTTGTTTACATAATCTTCTGCGAGTTGGTGCACCGCAGTACCACGAGTAGAGGCTTGAGCCATGACTCGATTTGCTTCTTCTTCACCAACTCGTTTACGCCAAGCATCAAGACCAGATTTGTCCTGAGTGGCTCCTAAAACAGTAGTGATGGAAGGGAGTTTCTTGCCGTCAGGCGTTGTGTATAAACGCCCGACTTTCTTGACAATATTGGCTTGCAACTCTTGAAGAGCGTAGCCGTGTTCGACATGATTAAACATTAATTAACTTCTCAATCATTGTCAATGGAACATTCCAAAGTGATTCGTTAATACGAACAACCGCTTTGGTTCGTTTGATCTCAGTAATCCTACCGATAAGCGTCTCTTTCTTACTGCTGACTTTCACAGTATCGCCAACACTTAACGATGATTTAACATCTTTGGCAACACTTGCTTTAACAACTTTCAACTGTAAGTTGACAGTACTAATAATAGCATTAATGTCAGCCATATTGTCGATTTCTCTAATGGCTTTACAGATATCTAATGCATCAATTCTCATAATATATTCTCTCCTTAATTCAATTTATACACATTATAACAGGTCTGAAAGTAATGTCAAGGGTTTATTTTCTCTTTCGAGGTTTAAACCCTAGCATCGACATCGCTTCAGCCGGACTAAACTCTTCTGACAGTTTCAAGTAGATTTCAACATGAGAGTTTTTAACTAGGAAGTTGACCCACGATTTCCAAGGCTTAGGACCATATTTGAATCGTGCGATAAATGCGGGCTTCATCTTACCTACCCAAGATGGATGACAATTTGGCTTAACTTCATCCATTGTCTTAGATCCGTTGTAAGGACCGTTGTACATGAGGAATGAACCATCCCATGTGAACTGCTCTTTATCAAATCGTGTATACATAATCTTCTCTCATCTCAATTTTTATACTACTATTATAGCAGGATCGATGAGAAAGTCAAATAATATTTTGTTATATGCTTATAACCAGGAGTTATAAGGAATTATGGTCCGATAATGACATTGGGTGCACCAGAAATGATGACTCCCATATCAGCAGGGTCTCCTACTCTGTTCGCAGGTAGCCCACCAATGAATACTTTTACTGAACCAAAACCAGTCGTTGCTGGATGAGGAACACACGCATCGCCTACTAAGATTGTGTGCGGAGCGATAATACTACCTGAGACTGCGGCAAGCGAGAATGATATGAATACTTTAGACTGAAGTGATACTGCAATAGTAGATGTAGCACTACAGGCGTGACCTGTAATGATGGCGTCTCCTACTCTTGCGGCTGGCGCTGGCATTTAACTTCCTCCCGGTAAGTCTGGTAAATTATCTGGGTCACCAGTTCCCGCTGGGCTTAGTGCGTTTACTTTATTTATATAGCCCCTGATGTTATCGTATAAGTTTTGTCCTAAAGTGTAGACCGCAGTATGATAGTTACCACTATTTCCTTTTCTATATGTAACAGTGAATTGAATTGTACTAGCAACAGGATCGTCAGTGGGCATATCAAAATTAAGTAGCGATAGTACAGCGGGATCAGTTGCCGCTTGTGCCAGTTCAAGAGTATCAAAAGTTTGAGTGGTGTAATCTTCCATGATGCACTCATAATCTTCGTCATAAGGCAGACTTGGCCATTTAGTGTTCGTAATACCTACTCGATGATGATCTGCGTGTGTTGTAAAATTAAACGAATAACCTGTAGATCCTGAAGGTTGTAAAACTTGAGCAACAACACTAGTTACTGCCCACAGAGTTGTTGCCGCTCTGGAAAATCCTTCTGGATATATTCTAAGTTCCATGTAAGACATTTCTTCATCGTTAACATTAGTAAATCCAGATGTTCCTTTGTAAACATATGCAGGCGGGATTCTAATGGTACCAGATGCGCCTATACTGGTGCTTGAGTTAGCACCAACATCTGTTCCATGTGTAGGATAAACATAACCTCCTCCACTATAATACGCATCCGCATTTATAGTCTCATCGATCTCTGTCTCAGGATCGTCAGCAAAAGATCCACGCTTGTCTTCTCCTCCTTTAATTGGATTTGGAATGTGATTACTCGTACTAACATTATGTCTTCCAACTTTCGTCAGATATATCTCAGTTCCCGCTGGTGGTGGATCATCTTCTAGATCATTAATTACAGATACAACTACACCACTAGATGCGGCATTACCTGCGTTGTCTGTACAACTGATTGCAAAGGTATAACTTGTTTTAGTCTCAAAGTCTGCCGCACTATTTAAAGTAAGGGTTGCTGTACTGCTAGTAGTATTTTGTATTGTCACAAGGCTACTGTCTTGCCCTGAAATGGCCCAAGTTACAGGAGTCTCATCACAACTAACACTTCCCATTGCAGTGTTTCCTTCGGGAACACTAACTATACTACTAATATCTATTGTTGGCGCATTAGTATCGTTAACATTTACAATTCTTGTGGCAGTTCCTGTATTTCCTGCCGCATCAGTTGCTGAGTAAGTGATAATATATGAGCCAACAGTATTCGTGTCTACTGTTCCAGTTGTGGTTACTGTTTCGCCTCCATCGGCTACAGCACCTGCATCAGTATATGTCGAACCTCTTTCGACAGTGACAGGACTAGTACCAGTAATTGTAATGACAGGAGGAGTTGTGTCCGGTGGTGGACCAGCTGGAGGATCATCTGATGTGTCATTAGTTACAGATATCGACACAGTGAAAGATGAAGTATTACTGCTAGAATCTGTAGCACTTACTGTAAAACTATAACTTGTTTTAGTTTCGAAATCTGCCGGATTGTTCAGAGTAATTGTTGCTGGACTACTAGTAGTATTTTGTATTGATATTAGATTGCCGTCTGTTCCTCCAATAGACCAGGTCACAGGAGACTCATTACAACTAACGCTTCCTAGTGCAGTATTTCCTTCAGTTACACTATTGACGATATTCGTTGTGTCCATTATGGGAGAAATGGTGTCTACGACATTTACTGTTCTCGTAGCACTACCTGTGTTACCCGCTTCATCTGTTGCGAAGTAACCAATAAGATATGTGCCTATAGTATTCACATCTACTCCGCTTACACCAGTTACAGATATGGTTTCACCTCCGTCAGCAGTAGCACCTGCATCAGTATATGTTGTGCCTCTTTGATGATTAACTGGATTATTTCCTAAAATAGTGATAACGGGTGCAGTTGTGTCTGGTGGATCTGTAGCATGAGGATTTGCAGTAGTGACAGGCATAGGAGCTGAATAAATCACTCTTCTTGCTGAGCCAAATAAAGCGTTATTATCAAGCCATTGGCCACTATCAGCAGTAGTCGGTTCTGTTACACCAGTATACATATCTGCCGATGGTTGTAATTCAAGACTATTAGATAACCAAGATTTTACATTCTGCCATGTATATCCTCTATTGTACTGCATGAGAACGCCAAGTTGTCCAGCGGATATTGGACAAGCAGAACTTGTACCACCAAACCTACCATCCATACAAGGACTTACACGAGCGTGTAAATCTGGATATGTTCCATCAACTCTATTCACATTAGCGCCACTATTGTATCCTCTTGTTCCTATAATGGCTGCCAGAGTTGCGTCTCCGGGCGCATACACATCTATTTCAGGACCACAATCACTATAGCTAACTTTTCTCTCTTGTGTACTAAAATTCATAAAATCGTCAAGAGCGCCAACATTGATTACAGGATACTCTAGCGGAGTGTCTCCGTAAAAACTTTGAATTGCATTTTTACCACCATGTCCTGGCCAACCTCTTCTGTTCGTTGTGCCTGTACAGGCAAAATTTCTTAATTCTAAATATTCAGTTTCATCGTAAAGACCTACTGTGGCACTACTAGCGATACGATTATCATAGTTTGGATGATCTGCTCCAACTACTTGCTGGCTTTCATTACCTGCGGCGGCTACGAAGATAACGCCTGCTTCTAGTAATTCATCAAGTGCAACCGTAATGCTGTTATCATAAACTTCTGACTTAAAACGACCGTCTTGTTGTCTCTTATGAAATTGAAAAAAGTTCGGTTTGTCATCGTGATCGAATTCTACTGCACCACTATCTCTAAAATAGTAATGAGTTGTAGCATCTTCACCCCCATACGCATCAAGTTCATCTTTATTTGATCTGAAACTCCAACTATTACTCATTAGTGTTGGATCTCTCGTTTCAAATATAGAATTAACTGGCTTATACTGATGAAAGACTTTACAGCAGTCAAAGTATATTTCATAACCTATTCCATAAATCCCGAATATGTTAACTTGCCATTTATTTGCATTATAGGAAGTGCCATGTGTTCTTCCATATGTTTGGGCACCGCATTGCGTGCCGTGCTTGCCACTAGCATATTCGTTCGTTATGTTATCATCATCATCTAAGAATAAAAGACCTGGCCATTTCTCATTTGATCCGTATGCTAAGTCTCTATTATAGTTTCTCACACCGGTTTGACCATTGTCTATTTCTATTTCACCAAAATCGAAACCAGAACTTCGACTATTGCTGTCACCCCACCAATTGTGAGCCGCCTCTGTTGTAGGGACTATAGTTCCATCCCATCGGGTCTCTAGTCGATTATCGGAATCAGCATCAAACCAATCAGGATCTAGATAGTAGGGACCATCTAAAATGACATCTAAGACATCGCAATAACCGTCTCCTGGTAGAACATTACCACCTATATAATCTGTCGGATTTACTGCACCGACAACACCACTATTGATAAATTCTACATGACCAGCCCACACGCCATCATCGCCAATTATCATGTCAACATTTTCACCTGCGCCCACATGGTGAATGTGGTCAGTGATCACCGTATCTAAGTTTCTACTCTGAGTTCGCCAAGCATTTTGTCTTCCTTCAGACATTCTATATAGGTGTGTCGAGCGATTTATGTCGGGTTCTATATTATCAAATTGATTTGTTGTGTCTGGCCATAAATACCATCTCTGATAGTTATGTGTAGGATCGGCGTATCTATTTTGTGGAAAATTATTAATCTGACAAATTACATCGTCTGCATCGACTCTCCACTCATCAGGATATTTTTCTGGAGTTGTGTTGATAAATCTAACTCGTTCATCTCGTTTCAATGCAAGAGCCTCTTCTTCAGTAAGAAGATAACTTCCTTTAGTTGTGCTATGAGATTTTCCATTACCCACATCGACTTGCCTACTAGGAACACTAGCATAGACATTTCCGTCTGCTATAAGTTCTGCGTGGAGTTCAGTCCACTGTTCAGGAGTATATGTTCCTAATGTGTAGTATTTCTCAGTCATTTAAGTCCTAGAGTCCTTGTTTATCTCGCTCTATTATATATGATTTTACTAGATTGCTTCTCACGATATCATTAGCTAGAAACTCAACAAAGTCGAACTCTCGCATATTGCGAATGACTTCCATGAACTTTTTCAAGCCCGAAAGTTCTTTCTTTCGTTCACTTGTTAGATCGTCTTGCTTTACATCACCTGCGAAAATGATTCTACAATCTTCACCGACACGAGTCATTACTGTGTGTAATTCTTGATCACTCATGTTCTGAACTTCGTCAACTACGATAATACAGTCGTCAAAAGTAGAACCTCTTAGAAAGGAAGTAGATACAAACTCTACATTGTTTCTGGTTTTCAGAATCTCGTAAGCATCGCCTCTACCAAAGAGTTTGCTACAGATGTCGTAGTACGGTGCTTCGTACACTTTCATCTTATCTTTCTGAGAACCAGGCAGAAAGCCTATATCTCTTGTTGGAACTATTGATCGAATGATAAACACTTTCTTGTGTGGAGTGTTTGTCTTCAATGTCTCTTTAAGTGCAAAGTATAGTGCTAGAAATGTTTTACCTGTTCCGGCTATACCGTGTAACATTAAGTTTTGACCTTCATCCCACGACTCAAAGGCTGTAGCCTGATTATCAGTCATTGGAGCAATATCGCTCTTAACTGTAAATCCTGATGAAAGTTGATTTGTTGTGTCTAATATCCCCTGTTGTCTTAATACTCGTCTTTGCCTTTTAGTTAGTCTTTCTTGTTGTTGTGCAGGCATTAATTAAAATCCTTATCTTGTTTTTATTGTAGACCCCGCATTTTTATTCTTCATATCTTTCAATAAAGAGTTAAAAGTATCGTCAGTTTTCTTGACTCCTGGAATAGACATACGCTCTGGTGCCGCAAAAGCTGGCGCATGGATAATTTTTTTCATGTGGGGATTGTCGATTTCGAATTGTTCCATATCGGAAATGGACATGAACTTATCACTCACTTCACCGGTCTCTTCATTTTTGTATTGATATATAGGCATACTATTCTCCGATTAATAAAAAAATGGACAATCCTTAGATTGCCCTAACTCACATCTAACCATAATGATATTTATATCAAATGATGCTCTTATGAGAGCATTTCATATATTTCTTTCCAACTTTCTACTGCGGGGATTGCATCGTTAGCGTAGTCACCTTGATGTTCATGCTTCATCAGTACAGCACTCAAACCAAGACGATCACCTAACTCAGCGTTCTTAATCTTGTCTTCGACCCACATACAACCACTATCAAGATAAGGAAGAAGTGCTTCGTCTTTGTCAGCACCAGTGTCGAGACAGTGAACTTTCTCAAAAGTCGTTTCACCGAACAGACTGCTCAAGTTTTGTTCTCTCAACTTGTTGGCGTGTTTGTTAAGAGTCATACTAGTGATACAATGGAAAACATAACCCAACTCTTCATGAATCTTACGAACATACTTCATAGAGTCACGAAGCGGTGGTAAACAGCACATATTTGCGCTTTCGTTAAAGTGTCGAATCAGAGTCTTCATTTCTGGCTTAGGCATATCGTATGTCTTTGCCATAGAATACTCAACATCGTTCTTGACTTCATAACCCTTCTCTTTCATCCAGAGTTTGAAGCTATGTTCCCAATCAAGAAGAACACCATCACAATCAACTAATATTATTTTGTTATTCAATTTACTTCCTTATCATCAAAATACAGAGTATTATAACACAATTGTCTAGATAAAGTCAAGTAATCCTTAGAAGGAATCTCTATTTTTTCGCTTATTTCTTCTCGCCTCTTGGATTTTTGCTTTGCGCTTATCATATCGCTTCGAGTCCTTTTTAACTTCAAAGTCCTCGTCAATCCACTCACGAAATTTTTTACTTTTGTTTTTACCCATGTTACCTTACCTTGTTATGATACCGGTGCTTCTGATTTCTTAGGTCGACCTCTACCACGCTTAACTGCGATAGGCTCAGCTATTCCACCAGGAAATGCTTGATTAATTACTTCTGGAGAAAGATCTGGATACGGCTCTTTAGAAATCATTCTCAAAACTAACTTCGCATCGTCTTTGTCTATAGCTTCTAGGATCTGAATGAATAATGCTTCCTTTCTTAGTTTAGGCAAGCCTTTACACTCAGCCCTTTGCTCGACAAAATATGGCATTTTTCTCATTTCACGATACAGTAAACCATGTGACTCATTGATCACAGATTCGTTGTATGGTGGTGCAGATTTAGGCAAATCAAAAGTCCATCTTGCATCACACATTAGCGCAAGCAAATCTTTTAACTGCTGACTCTCATTTCTCTTTAAAATTGCCACTTTCTCTTCAACTGTTTCAGCCTCTCGGGCAGAATTAACAATCTCTGCCAATGATCTAGTCATGTTTGTAGACATATCAAAACTCCGTTATACATTCCATTAAATTTCTCAGTTTATTTTTGATAAAGTAGTTCAGTAACTGACTACGATCTTTCTTGTTGTCTTCATGCCAAATAGAAAGTATTTGATCTTGCATACCCTTAGGCACTTCATTCAGATCAATCAAAGCCCTATTTCGCATATAGTTACGCTTTACTTCACCATCCATATTATTTATATCAGACCACCCAGCCATACGCTTCTGTGTTATCGGGCGTTGTCTTGTACCCATAACCAAAGCATTGTCTTCGGATAAGACATTTGGAATGCCGTCACCAGAGTCACCTTTCAAAATGTGTTCAGCAAGATACTTTTCTGGATTAGCATTAGATATCCAACGCTTTCTAGTTGGATCATACTGCTTCACATTTGCATACTTATGAAGTTGTATGTAGTCTTTGTCACCGGAAAGTACAAGAATGGGTTCGCCTGCATTTAGTTCAGTGCCTTCTTCATGCACAATTGTACCAATGATATCATCGGCTTCACAGGTTTCTATCTGAATAACTTTATATGGAAAGAACTCTTTAAGTTCTTCACGAATGTTGTTAAGTGCGGTAAAGATAGCATTCCAATCCATCTCAGAACTATCTCTTGCTTTCTTACGATTCGCTTTATAGTAAGGATACACTTGTCTACGCCAGTAGTTCTTGTCATCACAACAGATCACAAGTTCACCAAACTCATCACTAAACTTCTTACGATTTGCTCTTAGCGTATTCAAAATCATATGCCTTAGCATACCCTCGTCAATCTGTGCGTTCTGATGATTACCAATCTGCATCATCATATTCGCAATCATGACTTGGTTTAGATCAACCAATATCATTTTATATCTCCTAACTTAATTTATAGTGTTTACTACTATAGCATAAGTTAATTGTTTTGTCAAGTTTATTCATCAATTCCTTCAAAATAGTCTTCCGTCTCTAGTATAAACTTATCTAACATTTCTTGTATGCTTACACCAGCTTCTTCTTCTACCGACTCGAACACTGTGTCTGAGAACTTTTGAAATGCATACTCTTCACCTATAGATCGAAAAACAAGAGCCTTTGATGCCTCAATGATAGTCAGTATGTCAAGCATCGCTCTAGGATCCTTCTCTACATCGATACCCATGCCTCTTAAAGCCCATACGGTCTCTCTTGCATTTACCATTCCAAACAAATCAGCAACTTCCTTGTCGCTTTGTGCTATAAGTTCATCAATTTCCTTTTCTCGCCTTTTTCTTTTCTCAAAGGCCTTAGTGAAATCTATTATATTATCTTTCACTTGTTAACCTTAAGAATAACAGTATCAGCATTGATTCTTCCATCCGTGGAACTATCTTTAGTCTTCAATGCTTTCAAAGCCTTTAATGCTCTTAACTTAGTACTCTTGTTAATTGCATCAATCATTTCTTCAGGCTTGCGTAACTTCTTCTTGAATGATAACTCAGCATCATAGTTCTTAACTGTAGTTCCACTCACAGTAAATCCATTACTATTATCAGTTACAAGATACTTCATCACTCTCGTTTTAGTGTTGAATAGATAAACCTCTGTAGCACCAACAATGTAAGCAGGACTTGTGCTTGATATCTTAAAGTCTGCACATTCTTTTTGGTATATCACCTTTGCAACTTGTTTCGTTGCAGGTGTTGCTTTCTTCACACGAGGTTTGCGGTTTGCTTTTTTACTCAACACATACTTCTCACCATCGCTTATAAATGTAGAAACTAGTTTGAGTAAAGACTTTTGCTCTTTTACAGACAAATGATTATAGGCTTCAACTAAATCTGCTGTCTTATCGACAATCAGTTCAGTCAACTCCGCTTCAACCTCTTTATAATATTTGACAATATCACGAGCAGTTTGGGCTGCCGCATCAATTGTTTTTAGATGGGTATATAAAGAAAACTTCTTATCTAAGGTACCGTCTAGATGTTCATCGACAAATCCTTCTATTTCTCCCATGATGTTCAAAGTCTTCTCTTTCAACAACTCAGATGGATTCTTTCTTTTAACTTCGGGTTTGTCTTCTTCAGCATCTTCAACTTTATTATTAAGATTGTATTGACCTTTAATTATAATCTCATCAAGACTATCTTTCATAAAGTCTTTAGCCGCTTGATCGAGTTCCGCACCCATCAGTTCCATCTTCATAAGAGATGCAAGAGTGGGTGAGGTTCTCCAATCTTCACAAGCCTTATATGCCTTTAAGTCGTTTGGTTGATTAGTTTTAATCCACTCTTGAGTCCAAGATACATACGACTTTTTCTCATAGAAGTATCCATAATGTCGCAATGTTTCAAGAATACACTTTCTATAGTCTTCAGGTTTTACTGCTGACCAGTCAATCGTTTCTCTACCGATATTACTCTCTTCGGCTAACTTTGCGGCATTACCTCTTCTTGGTATTGCTCTTTTTTTGGACTTAGGCATTATCTGCTCCTAGACAATCTGTGTTTTAGTACCGTTTACCTCTGAAACACTATCCCAACGAAATGATCTCCATCCGTTATTATGCACATCCCACACAGCAAGGGCTCGATCAGCTTGCTTGGTTGCTTTCTTTTCTTCGTGGGGTGCTAAACTTTGTGGAATTCTATCATTGTCTAAGGTCGCTCTCATTGTTCTTTGCGAGCCGTCAACTTTAGTGAATACAACATCCACTTCGTCATTACTAAGCATTTCTCGTAAATCATTTTTAGTCATCACTTTCTCCTTCATCATTAACAGTAGTTATATAATTATCAATCTCACGAGTTAGGGCAATATATCCACCTACAGGCTTGCCTTTCCACATAATTTGAGGTATACCTTCTGCATCAGGAAACAATTCTTTAAATCTCTGAAAGGTAGCAGAATCTTTATACACATCAACAAACTCATGTTCTATTTGCATTGCTTCACATAGTTGCTTACTCTTCAGGCAGTGAAAACAATTATCAGATCCGAAAATAGTTATCATACATTTCTCCAGATTTCGAGTAGTATATCAGGACTATTTGTTCCTGTCAAGTATTAAGCCGTAGTTAAGATAAGTTAATTTTTGATCTTCAGATAAATCTGCCAAATATTCTAATTCTGGAAACTGTGAAAAATAGTTCAGAACTTCTTCTTCGTTTGCCCACTTAGTTTCTAAGATATTCTCACTCACAAATCTTTGTGATAGTGGATCTATTTGTTCACAAGTTACACAATCATCTGCCCAACCAAGTTCTACAGGAGAATCTGTATTCAATTCCTGAAGTCTATCTTCAGCAATCACATATCTATGGACAAAGGTTTGGGTTGTTGTCACAACTGCATATTTTTTACTCATCTTTTATACCATTCGCTTCGTTAAATTCTTCTTCTGCCTCTAGGTAGTAACTTCTATAGGCCGCTATGATTGCATCTTGTTGTTGAATGAATGCTCTTAGATCAGAGTAGTTCAATCCAAGACTCTCGTATCCAGAATCAGTTGTGGCAAAGAATGCAAGTGCTTCTCCACTCTTTTCGAGTTTTGCCCATTGCTCTTCCCAGTTCTCTTTGACTAGAATAACCCACTCGACATCTTTAAGATCAAGTTCATCTGACTTCGGAAGTATGAGTTTTGGTTTCTCAATAGGTTCAGCAGATACAAAAATCTCTTTCGGTAAACTACTACAACCACTAATTGCTGATAAGATAATCAAACAGCCAAGGACATTCGCTATTGAACGCTTTACCATTTTTCGCCCCCTTTTCTTGCTCAGTTAGTTCAGCACCAGAAAGTAACTCAAAGCATCGATTCGCTTTGGCACTTGCTTTAGTGACAACTTTCTCTACCAATCCAGGCTTATTCTCTGCTAGATTGCCTAGATCATGTCTACCCAACTTATTGGATAGAGTCTTATTCTGTTTGCGAATGTCAGCGAACTTTTGATTCACTTCGTTTAGTTCTTCACTCGCTCTTTGATAATCTCGTTGAAGAGACTCGA
>VMHT01135415.1_pt1 | contig 11820 bp, 11 predicted proteins | sample 4693611 | NCBI WGS metagenome assembly VMHT01 (sample SAMN12280063, study PRJNA550983) | marine metagenome | isolation source: seawater sampled from same location over 5 years 0.02-0.2 micron viral filtrate | place: USA: collected off the coast of southern California halfway between the port... ...
GCACTCTTCGGAGTGGTTTTTTTACGCCCTAAAGCGAAGCAACATTTTTATTGAAAAAATCCTTGAACTTCTTTTTTGTCAGGAAGGAATCGATCATCTTAAAAATCATAGAGCGTTCTTCCTCGTCGAGTTCCAGCATTAGTTTAAGCTGTTCCGTTGTGGTCTTGTCCTCGATCTCAACTTCCCGCGGTAAATCGCCATCCAAATGAACAAGCCCGTCAATACTGACATTGAAGAAACGGGCAATCTTATCCAAAGCACTAACGGAAATCTCACGCTGTCCGTTCTCGATCTTGCTATAATTAGAACGGTGCATACCAATTAAATCGGCAATCTCTTGTTGCTTGATATTGCGTTGCTCTCTTAAAGTCCTTATGTTGGTTCCTATGTTCATTAACTCGTGATTGTTTAGCAAATGTAGTCAAAAACGGCACTTTTTACAATATATGTTCAAATAAGATAACTTATAGTTGTCTAAAAAGAACATTATAAATATCTTTGTCGGGTGTAAAATAGGCACATAAATTTTTTGCTATGCTCAACACCACTAATCCAAACAACTACGAGTACACCACGAAACACCTTGAAATCCATATCCTGGGCGGTTTAAAGATCAACAAACTGGAAAGTCTTCGGGTAACGATAAGTATACAGAAACCAAAACAGCATAATATCCTACGCCACAATATCGACCTGTACAACGATAACCAAGTAGAAAAGTTTACCCGCAAGATTGCGGAACGCTTGGAAATAGGAACGAGCGTGGCACGTAGAACCTTGCAGGACTTGACCAAGGAATTAGAAAACTACCGTTTTTTGTTGATCGAACAATACGAGGCATCAATGATGCCCTATAAAAAGGAACTCACGGGGACAGAGCTGCGAGCCGCAGAGGCATTTTTAAAAAAAGGAAATTTACTCAAGCGCACCAATGATTTAATCGGAAAGTCCGGGGTGATCGGAGAGGAAAGCAACAGGCAAACAATGTTCCTAATCTTCACTTCCCGCAAAACAAATAATCCTTTGCATTGCATCAGCTTGGGAAGTTCCGGAACAGGAAAAACACATTTACAATCCAAAGTGTCCGAACTGATGCCAGAAGAAGATAAGGTCGAAATCACGGTACTGTCCGCAAACGCCTTTTATTACTTCAACAGAACCGAACTTCAACATAAATTAATATTGATAGAAGATCTGGACGGGGCGGAAAGCGTGCTCTATCCACTTCGGGAACTGCAATCCAAAAAGCGCATCACAAAAACGGTAGTCCATAAGGATACCAAAGGCACAACGAGAACCGTACACTTGACCGTCGAAGGTCCTGTAAGTGTTGCGGGCTGTACCACACAGGAAAGTATTTATGAGGACAATAGCAACCGCAGTTTTTTACTCTACATCGATGAGAGCGCAGAACAAGACCAAAAAATAATGGACTATCAGCGGTTGATAAGCGCAGGAAAGGTAAACGAGGAACAGGAACACAAAGCCAAAGAACTGCTAAAAAATGTGCAACGGGTTCTAAAGCCCATCAAGGTCATAAACCCCTTTGCCGAACATCTGCAACTGCCCAAATCGGTCTTTAAACCAAGAAGGACAAACAGCCACTATTTACAGTTTATCGAGGCCATCACGTTTTACAAGCAGTACCAAAGGGAAAAGCAGTATGATGAAGCTACGGGCGAGGAATTTATAGAAACCACCATAGAGGATATACAGGAAGCCAACGAATTAATCATTGATGTCCTGTTGCGCAAGAGCGATACGATAAACGGTGCTTGCAGAAATCATCTGGAACGGTTGAAACTCTACTTAAAAGAAAACAACCAAACCACCTTTACCAATGCAGAAATCAGGCGAAACCTACGTATAAAGGAAAGCACGCTCAGAAACTACAACAACCAATTATTGTTGGAAGATTATATACGAAGGATTAAAAAGGCAAAGACCAAAAGTTACTGTTTTGAAGTGGTTGACATTGACGAATATACCAACCTTAAAACACAGATAGACAACGCCTTAAATAACTGTCTGTCGAGGCTCTCGACCTCGCAAGGTCGCAAGTAATCCGCAACGGTACTTTTGCGAGGTTAAAACAAATTAAATCAGTCAATTACAACAACTCGCAACAAAAACCCAAAAAACACATACCGAAGTGAAAAAAGTCGAGAAGCTCGACACCTAAAAAATGAAAAAACTAAAGCTACAAAACGAGGTATTTAAAATGTTCGTTGCCAATTATAAAGAATGGTTGGACATCTTGGGCTATGCGGAAAGTACCGTGTATTACTTGCCAAACCATCTGCAAGAGTTCTTTTACTACGTGGAACAAAGGCAGATAAGAACCCTAACGGAAATCACGCCCAGAACGATAAAGGACTATTACAGGGAACTCAAGGAAAGAGCCAACGAAAGACGGAGCGGAAGTTTAAGTAAAAGCTATCTCAACAAGCACCAACAGGCTTTAAAAAAGTTCAAGGAATACTTGCAGAACCATAACTATAACGACTTCAATATCCATCTAAAAAGTGAAACCAATCCGACCGAAGAAAAAATAAACATACTCACGCAGGAAGAAGTAAAAGAGTTGTTCAGGGCAACAGATTACAGCCACGACGACCAACGGTTTAAATTACGGGATAGAGCCATCTTAACGGTGCTCTACAGTTGCGGACTTCGCAGAAATGAAGCGGTACACCTTGACATCAGCGACATCCTTTTTGACAAGGAAAGAGTGTTTGTTAGAAAGGGCAAGAACTACAAAGAAAGGTACGTGCCAATCAACCGAAGGAATGCAGAAATATTGGAGGATTATATCTACGAAGCCCGACCAGAATTTTACCAAGCCAAAGAAAGCGAAGCTTTGTTTATCAACCATCACGGAACCAGAATGCAGGGAATGACCTTTGCCAATCGGTTGAAGGTAATCGTAGAAACCACAGAAAACAAAACCATTATCGACAAGAAGATTACACTTCACATTTTAAGGCACTCGATAGCAACGCATCTGTTACAGCGAGAAGTGCCATTAGAGAGCATCAAAACCTTTTTGGGTCATAGTTCATTGGAAAGCACCCAAATCTACACGCACTTACTTAAAACACTCGAAAATGAAACCGTTTAAAGATTATCTGGAACAGCAGAATTATAGCCCATCAACCGTGAACCTACACACGAAGGAAACACAGAACTTTATAAAATGGTGCAACCGAAACAGTACCACGCCCATCGAAATCGATTATAAAAATTGCTTGAAATACATTAAATATTTAACCCGAAAGGGAACGACCAAAAAGACCATTAACCACAGGTTGCGGAGCGTGAAAATATATTTTGATTACTTGATAGATGAAGCTTGCAGAGTTGATAATCCAATAGAGAACACAACCATAAAAGGCGTAAAAAGAAACATCAATTACAACCTGCTCGAAGCCGAAGAGCTGGAGGATTTATATTATAGTTTTGAAACTGAAAATCACCAAGAAGAATATCACAAATACACGTTGAAAAGAGCAAAAGTAATTATTGGATTAATCGTTTATCAAGGTTTAAATACAACCGATCTGGGCAATCTTAAAATCGAACATTTACAGTTGAATAAAGGTAAAATCTATGTTCCGAGTACCAAACGAAGCAATGCACGATTATTGGAGCTAAAACCTTGGCAAATAATGGAGTTTATGGAATATGCGAACGAAGTTCGGCCAACAATCCAAAACAAGATTGGAAACCACAGCGAACAGCTTTTTAATACGAATGCAAGGTTTAATGCAATCGTCTATCAAATCTTTAAAAAGCTAAAGAAATACAACCAAAAAGCTGAAAATATAAAGCAGATTAGAGCATCAGTAATTACAAACTGGTTGGGACAATACAACTTGCGAAAAGTTCAATATCTAGCGGGACACCGATACATAAGTTCAACGGAAAGGTATTTACAAGATGATTTAGAGAACCTGCACGAAATGGTCAACAACTTCCATCCGATAAGCTGAAAAGCCCCCACAAGATAAAAGCCAGATTATTGCCGAAAAGGGCAAGAATCCCCTGTCTTTTATCTTGTTCCGCGCGCCACCACTTCTGCGGTTTTTATGTCACGATTTTTGTAGCCGACACACTAACGGCACATTACTTTTTACAATAAATTTTAGTTGTTTAAAAATCGGTCATTATAAAAAGTAAAGAGCCGTTGCCAACGCCCGAACAAAAAATCCCGCCATAAAAACCGCCCCAAGCTATCTTTACATAATGCGCTGTTATAGAAGCATCCGCACCAGCCAACGCACCGCCCAAGATGTTCTATAACGCCATTATGTAAAATATCCGCTGAAGCCTTTGCGCTCTTTGCCAACGCTACTGCCAGCGCACTACGAACGTTAATATTTATGCTCAATCGCCGCATAAAAGGCTATCATTTTAAAAAGCCGAAGATTGCCAGCGCAAAGCCCACCGCCTAAATCTTCGTCTTTTTAAAACGTCAAACCTACTCGGACGGAAAAAACGTTCCGATAAATGAGTAATCTATGTACTGGGCGGAGCGTTGGGATTATTTATTTATCGGAATGAGACAACCGCAGGGCGTTCAGTCTTCACAATCTTTTACAATCAAAGCTAGAAATATCCGTCCAGTTCCGCTGTGAGCGTTGGGCGTGTCGGCTATTTTACATAGTTGTATTGTGGCACAGAAATCGAATGAATGCTGCCATAATGCCCAATTATGTAAATATAGCTTGGGAAAGGGTTACTGCCCTCGCCCTTTTTGTCAACGCTTTTTTACCTCTAAAAATCAATGGTAAACATCAAAAAAGTGTTGCAGGGCATTTTGAGGGCTGTAGCCCAAGCGTGGAAAGGAAGCAGGGAAAATACAGGGGCTTTTTGCCAGAGCAAAAAACTGGATTTTACCTGCGTGGCAATTACCTGATTAAATTATAATGTTATCTTTATCATCAGAATGGGATGCAAGAAAATCACATATCAGAATTTTTCATTTTTGGAGATAGTCCACCGAAAAAAGGCGACCGCAAAATTTATTTTGGGCTTAAATGGAGACCACTTGGGGAATATAAGACTATCCTACTCGGATGCAGATGGTAATGGGGCTATCGACGCTTCAACCGAAATCATAGAGGAGAAAAATTATTATCCATTTGGGTTAGTTCATAAGGGGTATAATAATGTTGTTAATGGGACGGCACATCCTTATGGTTATGGTGGTAAGGAAGAAAATCAAGAATTCGGTTTAGAATGGTTAGATTTTGGCGCACGTAATTATGATGCTTCTTTAGGTAGATGGTTTACAATCGACCCGAAAGCGGAAGATATAATGCAAGTTGATTTAACGCCTTATAATTATAGTTGGAATAACCCTATTAATGTTAGTGACCCAGATGGTCAATGTCCTTGGTGTATAGGTTTTGTTATTGGTGCAGTTGTTGATTACGCTTCTCAAGTAGCAGTAAATTATGCTCAAGGTAAAACAGGAGCAGATGCTTGGACAGATGTTGATGGTGGTTCAATATTAATATCTGGTGGTGCTGGAGCCTTATCAGGAGGTTTATCAACTTTGAAAAATGTTGGTACTGTAGGAAAAGCAGGTATAGGATTGGCTATTGATGTTGCAGAAGAATCAGCACAACAACTTAATGAAAATGGAGAAATTAACACAGGTGATTTAGTTACTAATGTTGTTCAAGGGAAGGTTATTGATAAGTCTTTAGGTGATATTAAACCATTGAAGAATGTTTCTTCTGATAAAGTTAAAACTGCTGAAAGAAAATTAGATAGAGCCGAAAGAGTTGCAGGAGATAATCCAAGACCAAGTAGGCAACAAGCTGTCGCTGATGCTAAAAAAGATGTCACGAATTTAAACAGTAAAGATGCAGCTATAAATGCTACTAATAAAACAGCAGATGCAGCAACAAAAAAAGCAACAGGTGCAGCTGTTACACAAATGCGTGGTAGCAGTAGTAGTTCTAATAATAGAAGTCGATTTAAAGTCAGAGACGAGAGAAGTCAAAATGTAAAAGTCCAAGACAATACAGCAGTACGTCGTCGTTATTGATTTTAATAAATGAAATAAAAATTAGGTAGAGTAATATAATTTATTCTACCTAATTTTTTATATCGTATTCACTATAATTATCAATAGTTGTTTTTCCATTTATAATAAGGGTATTCATTATATCAGAATACTTTTTTTCCTCTTCTTTAAAATCTTTTTCAAAGGCCAAGAACAATACATTGTAAAGTAAATCGCCACTAACGAAGCTGTCATTATATCCTATAAAAACATTTTCACCATTAACAGCCTTAACTTTATATCTTAAAGTCTTTAAGTTATTATAATAGATTAATTCTCTATCGAGAATAGAGCATTCACAAGTACTTAAAAAATATTCTTCGTAGGAGTCATCAAGCAAATTTCCTTTAGTAAAGTTATGTTCAAATATCTTAGAGATTAATAACGTATAATTAAATTTATCTTTAGTTGATTTAGCAAATACATCAACTTCTGTTCCTTTTACAACTTTACTTGAAGTTTTAGTGTCGCTATCTAAAAAGACGACATAGTCCTGTTTATCATCTACATATATAGTTTTTTTATTTTGAGCATAAAATTTTGTAGAGCAAAGAATGATTATCAATAAGGTTAGTTTCTTCATTTTTTATTTTTTTTTAATAGAAATAAAATACCGATTAAGAATAATGATATAATAGTTATATACTGCATTGTCAATTGTTCATCTTTAAAGACAAAAACAGAATTATCAGAATTTGTTTTTAGTTTAAGAATTTTAGCTTTTTTTAGAATGTCACAATATTTTCCTTTGATGTTCTTTGTGTATTCTTTGCCTTTATAACTAAATCTAAAATAAGATTTTAGAGTTCTATTGCTAACTTCACAAGAAACAGGAACATCAATAATCCTTACTTCAACTTCTTTGCCATTATAGATAGTATTAAATTTTTTATAACTACTAACACAGATGGCTACACTTATACCTATTAAAATTATACCAAATATTTTATACATAATTAGGCATATGCTTTTTTAGTTTGAGCATCTCTAATAGCGAGGTCAAGAAATTTTATAATCATCGTTTTGTCTTCATTATCCATATCTTGAATAGCTTGAAAACGTTTAAGAAGTTCCTTGTCTTTTATAGTAATATTATCATCACTTAATAAAGAATCCGTAGAAACACCAAGAGCATCAGCAATCGCTTTTAAAGCATCAGCTGGCGGAATACTTGTGTCTAACTCATAACGAGAAAGACTTTTGTTATTTACACCTGAAATGTCTGCAAGCTCTGCTTGAGATAAGTTTTTTTGTTGTCTATACAATCTTATACGTTCTGCAATAGTCATAATTGAGAATTACTAATTAAAAACACCTCTAAAAAGTGAATATTAGACAAATATAAGCAAGATAAAATTAAAAATTCTACTAAGTGTCTTGTATAGCTTTCTCACAATTGTTACTTTTGAGACAAATCTGGGAATAATAATTTTTTAAACTTTTTTAAATAATGACACTCAACACAACCAACCCGAACAACTACGAATACACGACCAAACATTTAGAAACCCACATTCTGGGCGGAATAAAGACCAATAAAATGGAAAGTCTGCGGGTAACATTAAGCGTACAAAAGCCAGAGCAGTACAACGTAGTTAGGCAAAGCATCGATTTATACAACGATAACCAAATAGAGAAACTGGTCAGAAAAGTAGCAGAACGCTTGGAGATTGGTACAAGCGTAGTTAGAAGAACATTGCAGGAACTCACAAAGGAACTTGAAAACTACCGTTTTTTATTAGTGGAAAAAGAGACCATTGCCAACCAACCATTTTTTAAGGAATTATCAGCAACGGAAATCAAAGAAGCAGAGAAACTTTTAACGTCCAAAGATTTACTGAAGCGTACAAATGAACTCATTGGAAAAAGTGGCGTAATTGGAGAAGAAAACAACAGGCAGACAATGTTTTTAATCTTCACATCACGCAAAACAAATAATCCTTTGCATTGCATCAGCTTGGGCAGTTCCGGAGCAGGGAAAACGCACCTGCAATCTTCCATAGCTTCACTGATGCCGGAAGAAGATGTTATTGAAGTAACGAATTTATCAGCCAATGCACTCTACTACTTTGCACAAAAAGAACTCTGCCATAAAATCATCATCATCGAGGATATGGACGGCGCAATGAGCGTACTCTACCCTTTACGAGAAATCGCCAGTAAAAAACGCATCACAAAAACAGTCGTCCATAAGAACGCCAAAGGCGAGACCAAAACCATACATCTAACGGTTGAAGGTCCAGTTTGTATCGCAGGAGCAACAACACAAGAAAGCATTTACGAGGATAACTCAAACCGTAGCTTCCTACTCTACATCGACGAGAGCGAACAGCAGGACAAAAAAATAATGGATTACCAAAGACTTATTAGTGCAGGAAAAGTAAATGAAGATGAAGAACACAAGGTAAAGGAATTGCTTAAGAACGTACAGCGATTATTAAAGCCGATAAAAGTGATAAATCCGTATGCTGAATTTTTGGAGTTGCCACAAAGTGTTTTTAAACCACGAAGAACCAACAGCCATTATTTACAGTTCATTGAAGCCATTACATTTTATAAGCAATACCAACGAGAACAAAAAGCAGATGAGCAGACAGGCGAAATGTACATTGAAACGACTATCGAAGATATAGAAGAAGCTAACGAACTGATTATTGATATTTTATTGAGAAAATCCGATACACTAACAGGAGCTTGCAGAAATCATTTAGAGAACTTGAAAGACTATCTAATCAAGAACAACCAGACCACTTTTACAAACGCTGAAATCCGCAGAAGATTAAGAGTAAAGGAAACTACGTTGAGACGTTACAATGCTCAATTACTGGCAGAGAATTACATCCAAAGAGTAAAGGCAAAAACCAAAAGCTATGCTTATGAAATCGTAGAAATGGGCGAATACGAAAACCTTAAAAAGCAGATAGACAAAGCATTGCGACACTGTATCGACAATATCAAAGTAGCATCCTAACTCGCCATATCGCCACCAAGTCGCCACCAAGAAAATGGCGAGGTCAACACAAAGAAAATCAACCTGTTAACTACAACTCGCCACGACTTCCAAAAAATGCAACCGACCAATGAAAAAATCATCACTAAAAAACCCAAGTTACAAAGCGTTGTTACTGTCCTTTAAAGACTGGTTGGACGTATTGGGATTTAGTGAGGGAATGCGAAAGAACTACCCGCACCACTTATGCGAGTTCTTTTACTGGTTAGAATTGCACAACATCAACCATATCGACTACATACAAAAAGAGCATCTAAAAAGCTACTACAACTATCTAAAGCAACGACCGAGCAAATCGAGAAGCGGAGCGTTATCGGCAAGTTCTTTAAACCACCATCAACAAGCATTGCACAAGTTTAGGGATTATCTGTCAAAGCATCACGCAACCCCTTTTAGGATGCATATTAGGCGTGAAAAGGTGGAAGATGAAAAACTGAAATACTGCACCACAGAAGAAGTAAAACAACTGTTCAAAGCCACAAAACACAGCCACGAACTGCCACGGTTCAGGGCAAGACAAAAAGCATTATTGGTGTGCCTGTACAGCTTGGGAATGCGAAGAAACGAAGTCATCAACCTAATGCTGAACGATATTCTTTGGGATAAGGAACGTGTGTTTATCAGAAAGGGAAAGAACTACAAAGAGCGTTTTGTACCCATCAATCATTATAATCTGCGAATGCTCGAAGATTACGTTTTTGATGCACGATTGGACTTTAAACAAGCATCGGAAAGCGATTATGTTTTTGTGAGCAGACGAAGCACCAAAATAAGCGGTTGCACCATAGAGAACGATTTAAAAATGATTGTCAAAGCCAGTGACAGCGAAGAACTTAAATATAGAAACATCACGCCACATATGTTGCGCCACTCAATTGCTACGCACTTTTTAAGAGCAGGAATGAAGATAGAAGACATACAGCAATTTTTAGGACACGCATCACTCGAAAGCACACAGATTTACACGCACATTTTAAAAGATGATTAGTTATGAATTATGAGAAATATTTAGAGCAGAACAATTACAGCAAAACCACTATCGACCACTATTTACAGAGAGTTGAAGAATTTACAGCTTGGTCAAAAAAGTACGGTGTAAAAGCAACTGAAATCGATTATAAAACCTGTCTGAAATACGTTAAATACCTGCAACAGAAACGCATCCAAGTACGAACCATAAACAACCATATCGTAACGTTGCGCAATTACTTTGATTACCTAATCGAGACCAATAAAAGAGCGGAAAACCCAATCGAGGAAGTATCCGTAAAAGGAACGGTAAAACGAGTATTGCACAATCTTTTGGATGCGGACGAACTGGAGGATTTATATTACTCTTACGAAACTGAAAACTTCAATAAATACACCAACTACAGAACAAGGTTAACAGCAAAACGAAATAAAGTCATCACAGGATTAATCGTCTATCAAGGCTTGAACACCACAAATTTAAAAAGCCTGTTATTGGAACACTTGGAACTCTACAAAGGTAAAATCTATGTGCCAAGCACGAGAAGGAACAACAGCCGAACGATGGAACTCAAATCTTGGCAAGTGCTGGATTTATTGGAATATATAAACGAAATTAGACCAGAAATAGCGAAGCACAATCAAATCCATAACGAACAATTATTTATACCTCAAAACCATTTTAACGACCTTGTTCAAAGAGGAATTATAAAACGATTGAAGAAGATAAATAACAAAGCTGGAAACGTTAATCATCTACGAGCTTCGGTAATCGTGAATTGGTTAGGACAATTTAATATTAGAAAGGTTCAATATTTAGCTGGTCATAAATACATATCATCAACAGAGAATTACAAACAGAACAATCTTGAAAGTTTGCACGAAGCAGTAAACGAGTTCCATCCATTAAGCTGAAAAGCCCCACAAGATAAAAGCCAGATTATTGCCGAAAAAGGCAAAAATCCCCTGTCTTTTATCTTGTTCCGCGCGCCACCACTTCTATGGTTTTTAGGTCACATTTTTTGTAGCCGATGCGAAAGCAACACTTTGCAAGTTGCTCGTTCCTCACAATTACAAAAAGTTGCGCCAACGCTTAAAGACAAAAAATCCGCCATAAAAACCATCCCAAGCTAAGTTACATAATGCGCTGTTATAGAAGCATCCGCACCAGCCCACGCACCGCCCAAGATGTTCTATAACGCCATTATGTAAAATATCCGCTGAAGCCTTTGCGCTCTTTGCCACCGCTGCTGCCAGCGCACTACGAAGGTTAATATTTATGCTCAATCGCCGCATAAAAGGCTATCATTTTAAAAAGCCGAAGATTGCCAGCGCAAAGCCCACCGCCTAAATCTTCGTCTTTTTAAAACGTAAAATCCACTCGGACGGAAAAACGTTCCGATAAATGAATAATCTATGTACTGGACGGAGCGTTGGGGATTATTTATTTATCGGAATGAGACAACCGCAGGGCGTTCAGTCTTCACAATCTTTTACAATCAAAATCCGAAATCTTCAATCCCAGTTCCGAACCGAGCGCAAAGGCAAAAGTCGGCTATTTTACATAGTTGTATTATGGCACAGAAATCAAATGAATGCTGCCATAATGCCCAATTATGTAAACATAGCTTGGGAAAGGGTTACTGCCCTCGCCCTTTTTGGCAACGCTTTTTTACCTCTAAAAATCAATGGTAAACATCAAAAAAGTGTTGCAGGGCATTTTGAGGGCTGTAGCCCAAGCGTGGAAAGGAAGCAGGGAAAATAC
>VMHT01195567.1_pt1 | contig 11820 bp, 8 predicted proteins | sample 4693611 | NCBI WGS metagenome assembly VMHT01 (sample SAMN12280063, study PRJNA550983) | marine metagenome | isolation source: seawater sampled from same location over 5 years 0.02-0.2 micron viral filtrate | place: USA: collected off the coast of southern California halfway between the port... ...
ATTTTGTTATGGCTGTAAAAGGTGATGTAGGCAAACTAATGGTTGAGAACGCTGGCGGCACAGAAGCCAATGTGGGCGAACTTAGATTATGGGCATTATCTGTCTCTAAAGATACACAAGAAACAACCGCAATGGGAGCAACTTCAAAGACTTTTATAGGTGGTTTAATCAGTGGCGAAGGTTCAGCAGAACTTTTGTATGATGCTAGTGGAAACTCAGACTATCAAGCTTTTATTGATGATGTACTCACAACAGGTGATGCTGGTGACGCATTATTTGAATTGTTCCCTGATTCAGCCGCAGCTTCCAAAAAGATAGGATTCGCTGGAATAATTACAGGTGCTGAATATGGTGCAACGCTTGGAGAAATTCAAGTAGTGAACATTTCATTTATCACAAATGGTGCAATAACTTCAGCTATATAGTAAATTAAAAATACTTCGCACTTAATTTATGCCAGCACAAAGAACACTTGATACGTTAAAGGCCGCTTTTGATCTAAACCAGAGGCGAAAATTTGACGTAAAGGATGATAATGGTAACGTAGTTGTTTCTCTGTACTTTAAAGCCATAACAAGATCAGATAGAACAAGAGCTACACAAAGGGCTGGAAGTGATGATGCTTTGGTTGTTTCAACTCATATGCTTTGTCAGTTAGCAGAGTTAGAAGATGGAACAAAAGCTTTTCATCCCTCGGACTTCGGTAATTTACAAACAGAACTACCAGAAAATGTTTTGAATGAAATCGAAATGTTTTTATTCGGTGTAAATCCAAACGTAACAGTTGAAGCCGCAAAGGAAGCTTAAAGGGGGATAACTATTTATACTTTGAGTTTTTCCTTGCAACAGAATTAGGTAAGACAGTTAGTGAATTAAGAACACAACTTACAGAAGAAGAGTTGATATTTTTTGCTGCATATTATGAATTAAAGTATGATAGAGAAAAGAAACAGGCAGATGCACTTAAACGCAAAGCCAAGTATAGTTAAAGGAGTTATTGTTTAGTCGTGGCAGTCTCTAATGTAGAACTAAGAGTTAATGCCACACAAGCTGTCACAGCGTTAAGAAAGGTTGATACACAGGCAAAGAAATTTAATCAAACTGTAAGTGGAACTGGAAGTAAACTAAAAGATACAAATTTAGGTTTAAGAGTATTACCTAAGGGATTTTTTGGGGCGGCAAAAGGAGCAAGTGCAGCTTCGTTATCTTTTAAAGCTGCTGCTGCTAGTCTAGCAACTTTATTAGGACCAATAACTGCTGGTATAACTTTAATTGCTGCATTTGGTAAAGTATTTCAAACTGTCGCTGCTCAAGATTTTGCTTCTGCAAAAATTAAAACTCTTGGTGTTAATGCTGATGCTTTAGTTCCTAAACTTTCTACTTTATCGAATGAACTAAGTGGTCAAGTTTCACAACTTGAATTGTTACAGGCTTCTTATGATGTAGCCTCTGCTGGTTTTGGTGAGACTGCTGAATTAGTAGATGTTTTAAAAGCATCGCAGTTAGGTGCGACTGGTGGATTTTCTGATCTTGCCACTGTTACTGATGCAACTACTTCTGTCCTTAATGCTTATGGTCTGGAGTCAGACAAGGCAGCAAAGATAGTTGATGGATTCGTACAGACTCAGAATGATGGTAAAATTGTTGTTGAACAATATGCACAGCAGATAGGTCGTCTTGCACCTATAGCGGCTGGTGCTGGTGTTGGTATAGATGAACTTAATGCGGCAATATCTAGTGTCACTGCAACTGGTGTTCCTGTTGAATCTACCTTTGCTGGACTACGACAAGTTATTGCTGCGATACAAAAGCCAACAGGTGAAGCTGCGAAAGCTGCTAAAAAGTTAGGTATAGACTTTAGTGCTTCTGCACTTAAATCAAAAGGTCTGGGTGGTGTTTTACAGGAAGTGGTCGATAAAGGTGGAGCTAGTGAAGAAACACTTGCTTTGTTATTCGGATCTGTTGAAGCAAGAACGGCAGTTTTACCTTTATTAAACGATCAACTTGTATCTTTCAATAAGAACCTAGAAAATCAGGCAAATGCACAAGGCACAGCCGCAGATGCAGCAACAACTTCTTCAAACACAATTCAAGGACAACTCACAAGACTTGGTAGTGCATTTACAAACTTGGCTGGAGAAGGTTCTGAGTTTGGTGCAATTATCAGAGAAACTCTTAAAGTTACTGCTGTGACTGTTGAAGCTTTAGCTATTGCGGTCAAATTAGCAATTTTACCTTTTAGACAATTCTTTGCTGTGATTAGTGGAGTTGGACAAGCTATTGCACAGGAAATAGGTGTAGATGCTATTAATGTTGTTCAAGGTCTTGAAAATGGTTGGATTGCTGTCAAAGAAGCTGTTACTACGTTTACAGAAAGTGTTGTTCAAGCTTCTGTTGTTGCAGGGAGATCAATAGGAAAAATAGTTAGTATGTTCATCAAAGCTTTTCAAGCAATAGCAAAGTTTATTGATGAGAACCCAGTTGCCCAATTTATTCTCAAGTTTTCTGGAATAAGTCTAGTACAAACTAAAATAAACGAATTAACAACATCTTTTGGACAAAAAGTTGAAGAAAATGCAGAAAAAACAGATAAATTAAAAAAGAAAATTGAAGAAACAAAAACTGAAACAGCCAAGCTAAATGATGCGTTTGCAAAAATTGGCGATACGCTTGCAACAGGTGTATCTGATGCTTTAGTTGGTGTTGTAAATGGCACTAAATCGCTTGCAGATGCCGCTAAGAACTTGCTAGGTGATATTGCTAATCAGTTTTTAAGGCTTGGTATAAATACACTTTTATTCTCTGCGTTTGGTGGAGCAACAGGATTATTTAAAAACTTACCTACATTTGCTGATGGAGGTAGGCCGCCAGTAGGCAGACCATCAATAGTAGGAGAAAGAGGCCCAGAACTTTTTGTTCCTTCTACTGCTGGAACTGTTATACCAAATAACAAAATGGGTGGAACTACAAATAATATTGTTGTTAATGTAGATGTTAATGGTGGGGCAAGTGTTGATGCTGATGAAAACAACAGCAAACAATTTGGACTTGCTCTTGCGTCTGCTATTCAAGCAGAGATAATAAATCAAAAACGTGCTGGAGGTTTACTTTCATAATGGCTACTTTTCCTTCAATAACTCCAAGTTATTCTTCGTTTTCTAAAAGAACAAATCCGAACATAAGGACTGTCAGATTTATAGATGGTTATGAACACAGAATATTTTTTGGATTAGCTATCCATCAAAATCCTAAAGAATATACTTTGCAGTTTGATGTTTCAGAAACTGAAGCAGATGTATTGACTGCTTTTTTAAATAGCAGAGTAAACGATCAAGCAAGTTTTGATTTTACTCCACCCTCTGAAGGCTTTACAAAAACAGGAACTTATGTACAATCAAACAGCACCACAATTACTATCACAATTACAAATCATGGTTTAGCTGTTAATGATGTTGTAACGATAGATTTTACCTCTGGTTCAGCAGTTGATGGAGTTTTTGTTGTTGTAACTCAACCGACAGTAAATACTTTTACCGTCACTGCTGCTGCTAGTGCTACTAATAGTGGTAATGTTTCGATAACATTATCAGGCGAAAGAAAATTTGTCTGTCAACAATGGAATAAAACAATACCATCTAACAATCGTGCAAAAATTAATACAACTTTTAGAGAGGTATTTGAACCATGAGTTCAAGTGTAATAAGTGATTTACAAGGAATAAATCCATCGTCAATAATAGAACTTTTTGAATTGACTACAACTACGGCTTTACACGGTTCTGCCACTACATACAGATTTCATGCTGGTTCTAGTTTAAATGCAAATGGAGAAATTATATGGCAAGGTAATTCATATCAAAGATTTCCTGTAGAAGCAACAGGTTTTGCTTTTCAAAAGGGACAAATTCCAAGACCTACTTTAACTGTAAGTAATGCTTTGGGAACTATAACTTCAATACTTTTAACAGTTAATGAAACAACAACTGGTAATGATTTAACAGGTGCAACAGTAACAAGAATAAGAACTCTTGCTAAGTTTTTAGACAATGCAAATTTTCCACAACAAAAAACTTCAGTAACGACAGTCACACCAGATCCAAATTTTGTTCAAACAATTACTCTTACAGTGACAGTAATTAATGTAGATGGAGTTAATGTTTTTGCAATAAATGACTCAGGTTCTAATCTGCCTATATCAATGGACAGAGCTTCAACTTATATTTTTGATCAATCAGATAGTTCAAATAGTGGACATCCTTTTGCAATTAAATCTGATGCTGGAGGAGCACAGACTACAACTGTTTCTGGAACTGCTGGTTCATCAGGAGCAACTGTAACCTATACACCAGCTTATCCATCTGCACCAAATGATTTGAGATATTATTGCACAGTTCACGGCAATGCAATGGGTAGCACAATTACAATGAATGACCCACCAACAGTATCATCAACAGAATTTACAAACTCAATACAGGTCAATCCTTTTGGTACTCCAGCCAATTCGGAATTTCCTAGAGAAATATATTCAATAGATCGAAAATCAGCAGAAACAAGAGATGCTGTTAGCTTTGAACTGGCCGCTCCTATTGATCTTGCTGGAGTAAGAGCTCCAAAACGTCAATGTACTAGAAAAGATTTTCCAAGTATTGGTCGAATAAGAATATGAGTTGGAAGCAAGATGCACTGGTTCATGCGAAAGGCCAAGATCCAAAAGAGTCTTGCGGTTTATTGATTAATGTTAAAGGTAAAGAAAAATATTTCCCTTGTAAAAATTTATCTAGTTATTCACAGCAATGCTTCATTATTGATCCAGAGGACTATGTAAAAGCAGAAGATAAAGGCAAAGTACTTGCTGTTATACATAGTCACCCAGTTACACCACCAGTAGCAAGTCAGGCAGACTTAATTAGTTGTGAGGAAAGTAATCTTATTTGGCATATAGTTAATCCAAAAACAGAACAGTGGGGTTTTTGTAAGCCTTCTGGATATAAACCACCCTTAATTGGTAGACCTTGGGTGTGGGGAATTACAGATTGTTGGAGTTTAGTCAGAGATTGGTATAAAGAAAAGTTAGATATAAGACTAAGAGATTGGGATAGACCAACAACACCTGAAGAATTTATTGAAAATCCTATGTTTGAAATTTGTGCTTGGAGAACAGGATTTAGGCAATTAAGACCTGATGAAAAATTACAAAATGGTGATTTATTATTTATGTCTATAATGGCAACAGGACTGAATCATGTGGCGATTTTTTTAGATGGTGATGTATTGCATCATTTAGCAGATAGAATATCTTGTAAAGAGCCATATTCAGAATGGCTTTTAAAATGCACTGGCATGAGGTTACGCTATGCTCAAGAAAGTTAAATTATATGGTGATCTAGCAGAGGTCACAGGTCATAAAGAGTTTGAAGTAGCAGTTAATTCAACAGCACAAGCTGTTAGTTTTTTGATAAATAATTTTCCTAAGTTAGAAAGTTATATGGCTAATAGATATTACAGAGTTTTGTTAGATGAAGAAGAGATTGATACAGACCAACTTCATTTTCCTGTAGGTAAATCAGAAATTAAATTTGTACCCGAAGTTCAAGGTGCTGGAGGTAATGTAGGAAAAATCTTGCTAGGCGGTGCTTTAATAGCTGTTTCAATGGGTGCTTTTGGTGCTTTTGCTGGTAATGCGGTTGCTTTTGGTTCTGGTGCTGGTGGATTTGCAGGAGCAAGTCTTGGAGCTAAAGCTGCTTTTGGTATTGGTGCATCTTTAGTACTTAGCGGTGTTAGTGGAATGTTGTTTCCAGTTCCTAAAATGCCTGAATTTAGTTCGGAACAAGATCCTAGATTATCATTTAGTTTTAGTGGAACTCAACAAACAGGAAGGGCTGGAACTCCAGTGCCTTTGGTTTTTGGAGAAATCATAACTGGCTCGGTGGTTATCAGTGGAGGAATAGATACTGAGCAAGTTCAAGCATGACTGATAAAAGAAAAATTATTAAAGGTTCTGGTGGTAGGCCAAGTCCACCACCACCAAGACAACCGACAAAGACTCCAGATACTCTGCACAGTAAACAGTTTGCTTCTTTTCTTGACCTTATTTCTGAAGGGGAAATAGAAGGAAGTGCTTCTGCTTCTAAAGAGGGAATTACAGATAAAACAAGTACTGCTTATAAAAATGCTTATTTAAAGGATGTTTTTCTTAACGATACTCCAGTATTAAAATCTACAGCAAGTTCATCAAGTCCCACATCTATTGATTTTAATTTTCAAGATGTTACTTTTAAGTCAAAATTTGGTACAGCAAATCAAACTAAAATTGCTGGCATAGAAAGTAGTCAATCAACTATTCCAGTAGGTGTAACTGTTACTGCAGCAAGTCCAGTAACAAGACAAATAACAAATACTTCAGTTGATCGTATAAAAGTTTCAATAACATTTCCACAAATACAAAAAGCAACTAACGAAGGTGATTTATTAGGGTCTTCTGTCCAATTTAAAATATCTGTCCAATATAATTCTGGTGGTTTCACTGATGTTCACACAGATACTGTTACAGGTAGAACTGCTGACGCATACCAGAAAGACTTTTCAGTAGAGGTAACAGGTTCATTTCCTGTTGATATTAGAGTTTCAAGAATAACAGCAGATAGTACTGACTCAAGTTTGATTGACTCTTTTCAATGGACAAGCTTTTCTGAAATTATAGATGATGTACAAACTTATCCAAATTCTGCATATAACTTAATAAGATTAGATTCTCAGCAATTTAGTTCTATACCATCAAGAAAATATAGAATTAGGGGAATAAAAGTAAGAATACCATCAACAGGAGCAAGCAGTTCTGGAACACCCACTGTTGACAGTGCAACAGGTCGCATAGTTTATCCTGACGGCTATATATTTAATGGGGTTATGGGTGCTGCTGTATGGACTTCATGCCCAGCAATGATATTATTAGACCTTTTGACAAATACTAGATATGGATTTGGAGACCATATAACAGACAGTAATCTTGATTTATTTTCTTTTGTCACTGCAAGCAAATATGCAAATACACTTGTCAGTGATGGTTTAGGAAGTCAAGAAGCAAGATTTAGTTGCAATGTAAATATACAGTCATCTAGTGAGGCTTTTGATCTTATTAATGAGCTATCAGGGGTGATGCGTTGTATGCCTATTTGGTCTGCTGGAAGTATTACCATCTCTCAGGATTCTCCAAAAGATGCAAGTTATTTGTTTAATTTAAGCAATATTTCATCTGAAGGTTTTAATTATTCTGGAAGTAGTTTAAAGCAAAGGCATACTGCTGTTGCTGTTTCATATTTTAATATGGATAGTCAAGAGATAGATTATGAGGTTGTTGAAGATACAACAGCACAAAGTAAATTTGGAATAATAACTAAACAAGTAAAAGCATTTGGTTGTACATCTAGAGGGCAAGCTGCAAGGTTAGGCAGGGCAATTTTGTTTGCTGAACAAAATGAATCTGAGTTAGTAAGTTTTAGTACTTCAATAGATGCTGGAGTTGTGGTGCGTCCAGCAGCAATTATCGAGATCAATGACCCTGTTAGGGCTGGAGTTAGAAGGGGAGGAAGATTAAAAGCTGTTGCATCAACAACTGTTATGACTGTTGATGATGTAAATAGCACAGATTTACCAACAAGTAACAGTCCAAAATTTAGTGTAGTTTTACCTGACGGCACGGTTGAAACTAAAGATGTTTCTAGTATTTCTGTGGATGGAGTAGTTACAGTGAGTTCTGCTTTTTCGCAAACACCAAATGTTAACACTATTTGGATGTTGCAAAATACCACTGTTGAATCACAGAAATTTCGTGTGATAACAGTTGAAGAACAAGATGGAATAAACTACACAATTACTGCTTTGTCTTATGTTGCTGGTAAATATGATTTTATAGAGGATGGCAGTTCTCTGCCAGCTAGAAGTATAAGTGTTTTAAATGAGCTTAAAGAACCACCTTCTGGAGTTGTTGCAATAGAAAAAATTGTTGCAATAAACAATCAAGCTGTATCAAAAATAATTATTAGCTGGCAACCCATAAATGGGGTTTTTGAATATCAAGTTAACTATCGTTATGAAAATGGTAATTATGTTTCAGAAAAAGTTTCAAGACCTGATTTTGAAATACTGAACAGTCAACTTGGAACTTATGAAATACAAGTATTCAGTTATAATGTGCAAGGTCAACTGTCAGCAACCTCTACAGATTTAAACTTTGAAGCTGTTGGTAAAACTGCACTTCCTCAAGATGTAACAGGTTTAGTTGTTGAACCTGTATCAGATCAATTTGTAAGATTACGTTTTGATAAAGCTACAGATATTGACGTGGTACATGGGGGGTCTGTGGTGTGCCGACATTCTAATTTAACAGATGGAACTGGTACTTTTACTAAATCTGTTGATCTTATTCCAGCAAAATCTGGTGCGACTACCGAGATTATAATTCCAGCAGTAGAAGGTGAGGTAATTTTAAAATACAGAGATGATGGTGGGCGGTTAAGTTCTGGGGAAACTTCTGTAATTATTAATGTTCCAGACCCATTTCCAAAACTTACAGTTTTTACAGATAGAGAAGATACTGACAGTCCACCTTTTGCTGGCACTAAAGTTGACTGTTTTGTTAGTGAAGATGTAAATGGTTTAGTTCTTGGGTCAACTACTTTATTAGATTCCGTTACTGATTTTGACTCAATTCCTAGTTTTGATTTTTTAGGTTCTGTTGATATTACTGGTGGAACTTATGATTTTGCAAATAAATTAGATTTAGGAGGCAAACAACCTTTAAAACTAACAAGACATATTGTTACTCAAGGTTTTTATCCAAGTGACCTGTTTGACGATAGAACCGCAAATATTGACACGTGGACTGATTTTGACGGAGATACTGCAACAGATGTTAATGCAAAAATGCTAGTTTCAACAAGTGATTCGGCTGCAACAACTTCAGTTTCGGCCAGTTATGCACAATCAACCACAACATTAACAATTACAAAATCAAGTCACGGTTATTCTGTAGGCAGTAATGTAGAAATCACATTTACTTCTGGAAGTGGAACCAGTGGAAATTTTGAAATTTTAACAGCAGCAACAAATAGTTTTACTGTTTTAGCAACAGACAGTCAAACAACAAGTGGAAACTGTACATATTCTGCTGAATTTTCTAAATTTAATACGTTTGCTAATGGAACTTTCATTGCAAGAACATTCAGATTTAGAACTGAGTTAACATCGGATGACCCTGCACAAAGCATAGAAATAGAACAATTAGGATATACAGCCCAACTAGAAAGCAGAACTGAAACCATAAATTCAGTAATTGCTTCTGGGACTTCAAGTAAAGCCGTTACTTTTGCCAATACATTCTTTACAGGAGCTTCTGGAACGAGTGTTGGTGCTGGTTCAGCTTTGCCTTCTATAGGAATAACAATAGAAAATGCACAGTCAGGAGATTTCTTCGCTTTGTCTAGTATTTCTGGAACTGGATTTACTATTGATATAAAAAATGGCTCAAGTTTTGTTGATAGAAACTTTAAATATACTGCTACAGGTTTCGGGCGAGGTAGTTAAAAAATGTCAATTAAGATATACTTAGATAAAAAAGTGAGTTAAGTAATGGCAACACATGACTACGTTATAGATAACGGTTCTGGTAGTGCGGTCAGAACGGATTTAAATAATGTATTACAGGCGGTATTAACAAATAATAGTTCTGGTTCGGCTCCAAGTACGACAGCAGCTTATATGTTGTGGGCTGATACAAGTAATAATATTTTAAAGATGAGAAATAGTGCAAATAATGCTTGGATAAATTTATTTACTTTAGCTGGTGGTTTAGATGTTGACGCTGCGAGTAACTTTGCTTCTACTGTTGTGTTTACTGATGATGTAACTTTTGACGGTGCTACTGCTGGAAGAGACATACAATTTGACAGATCAGATAATGCACTTGAGTTTTTAGATAATGCAAAGGCAACTTTTGGATCAGGTGTTGATATGTCCCTGTTTCATAATGGAACAAACAGTATAATTTCAAATGTCACAGGAGCATTTAAAGTGCTTTTAAATAGTGATGATAATGCAATAGTTGCAAATCAAGACGGAGGAGTAGAACTATATTTTGATAATGCAAAAAAGGCTGAGACAGTAACAGGTGGATTTACAGTCTCAGGAACTTGTACCGCAACAGCTTATGCAGGGGATGGCTCTGGTCTTTCAGGTATTAGTGGCGGTGTAACAAGTGATGCACAAGGTAATACTATTGCTGGAACAGATGCTGGTGCAAGTTTTAGCGGATCAAGTCCAGAAAATAATACATTATTTGGAAAAAATGCTGGAACGGCTATCACGACAGGCGATTCTAACGTAGCAGTAGGTACTAACGCATTCGCAATTGCTACTACTCAATCATTAAATGTTGCAGTTGGTTTAGAAGCTGGAAGGTATATAACAGCAGCAGAAAATACTTGCGTGGGAGCAGCAGCAGGGAGGTATATAGGAAGTGGCGGTTATAACGTGGCTATCGGCAGATCAGCAATGCACAGTTCGTTAAGTAGTTCAACTGGACAAGGAACAGGACAAAAAAATGTCGGTATAGGTTATTCAACATTGTTTTCAATTACTTCGGGCAGTTCAAATGTATGTATTGGAGATGAAGCTGGTAATAGTCTAACTACAGCAGGTAATTGTGTTGCAATTGGTAAAGACGCATTATATACAACAACCACCACATCAAACAACGTGGCAATTGGAACAAATGCTGGAAAATTAATTACTACTGCATACGATGTAGTCGCAGTTGGTAATGGTGCTCTCGATAATTTAACGACAGGTTATCGAAATGTTGCTGTGGGTAAAGATGCTCTTGGGACAGTCAGTACAGGGGTTAATAATTGTGCAATTGGACAATCTGCACTCCTTGCTGTAAGTACAGGAAGTCACAATGTGGCCATGGGAAATTCTGCAGGGCAATCAATTAGTACAGGAAATTCAAATACTTTAGTAGGAAATAACGCAGGATATCATAGGTCAACAAGTAGTAATCTAACTGCTTTCGGTTCTTATGCGGCTTTTGGTATCACTACTGCAGGGCAGAACACTGCTGTTGGAGACAATGTTTTGTACTCAAACCAAACTGGCGATAACAATACAGGGATGGGTACAAACGCTTTATATCTTTGTACTGGTCAAAATAATACGGCTATGGGTAGGTATTCTCATATGCTGCTTACTACAGGTGTTGGCAATACTTCATACGGATATATGGCAGGATACGATCAAACGACAGGGTCAAACAACGTAAATATTAGTGGTTCGGCTTCCTCTCCTACAGCAAGTAATGAATGTACTCTTGGTAATAGTGGTATAACTACATTAAGATGTAATGATACGTCCATTAGTTCTTTGTCAGACCAAAGAGATAAGACAGATATAGTTGATTTGCCAATTGGACTTGACTTTCTTAATTCATTAAAACCTCGTCAATTTAAATGGGCTACAAGAGAGGGAAATATTAAAGATAATACAATTAGGGCAGGATTTATTGCTCAAGAATTACAAGAATCTGAAAAAACTTATAGATACCTTAAATTAGTCCATGATCATAACGAAGATAGACTTGAAGCAAACGAAGGACATTTAATACCTTTATTAGTAAAAGCAATACAAGAGTTATCCGTAAAAGTCACAGCCCTCGAAGCAGGGTAGAATTTATTTAAATTAAATTTCATTATGAATTTTACGAGCCAAATGATTGCAGACATTTTTGCTGCTTCTGCTGATAGCGTTACTTTAATAAATCGTGATGCAA
>VMHT01141432.1_pt1 | contig 11819 bp, 9 predicted proteins | sample 4693611 | NCBI WGS metagenome assembly VMHT01 (sample SAMN12280063, study PRJNA550983) | marine metagenome | isolation source: seawater sampled from same location over 5 years 0.02-0.2 micron viral filtrate | place: USA: collected off the coast of southern California halfway between the port... ...
TAATTCTTTAGTTTGAGTATCGAGAGGAGTCTCAGCCGATTTAATTTTATCAGCTAGTGCTAATATGTCAGGATCTAACGTACCACCTGGTCTAAGTTGTCTATTTAAATCTAAGGCTGCTCTAGAAGCCCACTTATCAGGAGAATCATTTCTATCCATCTTTCCATGAAGAAGAAAAGACTTACCAAACTTTTTAGCTATATCCATTGCACTTACCCCTTGAAATTGATCAGGGTTTTTTTCTATTACATTGTTTACTGCATTTTGAAACGCAACATTCTTTAACATAGACTGTGCATATATCTCTGATTCTTTATCCATTTCTTTATATTTAGCTTCTACGTTTGCAGCAACAATACTAGCTTTCTCTGCTTTTCTTTTAGCATTGTCATAATCTTCTTTCTCTTGCACTCTTATATTTTCAAATGCCATGTCAGCACCTTCAATAAGACCTAATGCCATAGCATCACTGACGTTAAAGAAACCCATTACGCAACTCCTCCCATTAGACCACCTCTAGGAACCTCTGGTTCTTTAGATTCTTCTGGCATCATCTCTGGTTCTTCAGTATCATCCTCCATCTCTTCAAGTTCTTCTTCAGAGGTTTCTTCTATTTCTCCAGACTTTAACTCTTCTAATAACTTCATAGCTTCTTCAATATCTGTATCACCTTCTCTCTCTGCAAACTTTTGGTAGTTAATCCCAGATTGATCTAGTAAGTTTGTTAAGACTTCAAATACAGGTCCAGCTAACATCAACATAGTATCAAAGCTATATTTACCTGTAGCCCAACCACTAAACATTAATGACTGAGTAACCAGTTCAGCAGGTACACCCAACTGTACAGCTACAGATACACGTTCAATTGCTTTCTCAGTTGTAAGACCATCTATGATCATATCAAATGCGTCAGCAGGATCTGTATATTGTGGTGGTTTTTCGTATGATCTAGAACCCAATTCTTCTGTTAGAGAAGCCATTGGTATAGGACCATCAAACTCATTCATTAACTCAGCCATTATATTATCCCTATATGTTTCTTAATCCCTTGGTAGTACCTTCACCTATACCTTTTGATATAGATACAGGTTTCATTACTGCTTCAGCTTTTTTAACTATCCTTGTTGCTGTAGATGTATCAGCTGCTACATCTTGTATAGTAGAATACTGTGGATCTGAAGTAGGTATTCTACCTGTTTTTTCTGCTTGTATTATTTTCATTTGTGGATCACTACGCGATTGTTTTTTATTCATGCTTGCTTTAACTAAACTTAAACCCACACCTATTGCTTCTGTAATTCCAAATGCCATTAATCTATTCCTTTTATGTTGTTGTAGGTGTATCTGGTTCAAAAATACTATTGAACACACTATCTGCAACCCCTGCTAAAACTCCACCAACTAATCTACCTTGTGCAATTTCTTTTGAAGTTTTTAAATTTCTATCAAATGCAAAACTAGATAAAGCTAAAGTATTATCAAATTGTTTTTGATCTCTAGCTAAAGTTCTAGCAAAATACTCTCTGTCTTTAAAATCTTGTAGTAATTTATTTTTTGCATCTTGTTGCAGGTTAAATAATTGATTGGTGTTATACTCTGTTTCTGCATTTTTAATTGCAGTATTAGCAGTATTAATCTGTCTTCTATACACTGCATTAGCTTGATCAATTAATATGCTATTTTTTTGATACGCTAATTCTCTATTACTTGCTAGTGTTGAGTTAAATTGTGAGGTTGCATCTGCTCTACCTGCATTATTCATAGCCACTGCATTTTTTTGATTAGAATAAAATTGTGCAGAAGAGTTGAATAAATTAGCAAAGAACTGATCGTTTTGTTGTGCGCTAGAAGCATTAAACTGTTTAGCTGAATTTACAGCAGCTTGGTCATTAAATAATGCTTGGACACGATTACCTGTATTAAATATTCTAGTTTGTTGTTCATTATTAAGATTAGCTACATCTAACTGTAGTGTCATCTGAGCATTAAGTACTTCTGCCTGTTGTCTATTATCTAAGTTTTTTTCCTGCATTGCTCTATATGTTTGAGCATCAGCAGCAGCTATAGGTGTTGAAGCTTCCATTGCAGCCTGTACGATAGCAGCTCCAGCCATACTAGATGCACCCATACCTCTAGCAGCCAATCTTTGTTCTGCTGTTCTTATAGCACCAGCAGCAAATGGAGGTATTTTACCATCTTCAAACTGAGTCATTAGTTTAGAAAGTTGAAATTCAACAGTTGCTTCTTTTTCTACTGTACCTTGTTGAGCAGTAACAATATCTGTTAAACCTTCTTGCTTGGCTGCTGTTACAGATTCTTTAGCTACTTCTGCTGCTTGTTGCACTGCTGTCATAGATCCTGCTTGAGTTTTTACAGGAGTTGGACCTACTTCAGCAGTTACTTGTTGTGTAGTAGCTGTATATTCATCTGCATCTATATCGTAATCTGTTTTATCTAAAAATTCTTTTTCTTCATCAGCTACAATTTTATCTAGTTTTAATTCAGTTCCACCATCTCTAGGATCTTCTCTACCTTCAATTTTACCAAAAGTATCATAATGATCTTTACCAGATTTAATAGTTCCTGCTTGTACAGCAGCCGCTACATCTGGATTTTGTTCAAGATACTTAGCTTCATTAAATTTACCTTTAGTTAGTGTAGGAGTTTTAGCTAAATCAGCGTATTCACCTATAGGAGTAGATTTACCATACTCATCTACAAATCCTTGAGAAGTACCTACAGCAGATTTATATTTATCGTAAGCTTCTCCACCACCTATACCAGTAAACAAACCTTTAAAAACTCGTCCTTCTTCACCTCTAGGTGTTCTAGCTTGTAGTCTTTCCTGTAATCCTGCCAATGCTTCATCTCTTTGCGGTCCTTCCAAACCACGTAAAGAAGCTAGATTACCTAAATCACCACCTTGAAGATCTTGTCGAATCTCATTAGTGTTTGGGTCTATATATTGAGCAAAAGGATCTGTTGTTTCTACCATCTTGTTATTCCTTATACTGGACCTCTGTTCATAAGTCCTGTTCTATTAGCCATTAATTGTCGCATAATAGCATCTCTTGGGTCAGTTGCCATTGGACCCATTGGACCTACCTGTTGGTTACTTGTAGTAGCCCTTGGTGCAGATCGAGCAAACTGAGCTGCTTGTTGCTGTACTGCTGGTTGTTGTTGCTGTTGTCTTTGTTGTGCCATCATTTCAGCTGCACGATTAGCTTGTTGACCTACGCCTTGAACCTGCGCTGTCAAAGCTGCTTGACCTGCTCTTTGTGTACCTTGGATATCACCACGTTGGGTTGTAGCACCACGTTGATACTGTTCAGCAGCAGTACGGAAAGCTCCTAATTGACTACCTAAACCAGATAAATCTCCAGATAGTTGATCTCCAATTCCTGATAAATCTCTACTTAATCCAGATACATCTTGAGTTAGTCCTGTTTGACCAGACATTAATCCAGCCTGACCTGCATACAATCCAGTAGGTTGTTGTGTAACTTCACCCTGTTCATTAGTTACAGCAGCAGTACCTATCTGTTGACCCAACCCTAGTTGACCAGCTTCTAGTCCTGCTTGAGTTGCTTGCATTGCCTGTTGACCTGTTGCTAGACCTGCTTGACCTGCAAATAGATCTGTTTGTCCTTCACCAGCAGTTCCAATACCAGCTTGTATATTAGCTTGTCCACCCACTAAACCTGTTCCTGGTGTAGTATCAGTACCAACAGTTCCAATACCTGACATGATACCTCTTTGACCTGCAAATAAATCTGTTTGTCCTTCACCTGCTTGACCAATACCTGCTTGTATATCTGCTTGCCCAGATTGTAATCCAGCCTGACCTGAAAACAAAGTACCTGTAGTTGGTCCTTCTCCAGGAACTCCTATTCCTGTAACAGGTGCTACGCCTATTTTATCACTAATACCTTGTTGATTAGCTTCTAATGTACCTTGATTTGCAGTTATTGTACCTTGATTTTCTAAAGCCGTATTTACTCCAGTCATAATACCTGCCTGACCTTGAAACAAATTAGGATTTGTTACAGTAGGCGTTCCTATTCTATTAAGTACAGGATCTAAATTTACAGGATCAGGTGGTGCAGTAAAATTACTTGTTTGACTACCACCAGTATTTCCTCCACCAGTATTTCCTCCACCAACAGGGTCAGGGCTACCAGTTAATTCACGATACAATGGATCAGCGAGTGGGTTATTAATATCCATATTATTTGTATAAAGAAAACCAGATGGATCAACAACAGAAGTATCTAAATCATCTATATCTGGTGAACCTTCTCTTCCTTCATTTTTACCATATCTATTAAAATGATCTGATGCACCTCTAAATTGACCTTGAGAAATAGCCAAAACTACATCTGGATTATTTGCAGCATATGTTTCTGACTCTTCTTTAGACATTACATATCTACCATCAGCTAATTGTATTGCCATCTTATTTTCCCTTCTCTAATACTTTATCTAACTTATCCTCTAACCTATGTAGAGCTTCTGACACCATTCTCATGTCTTCTCTTAGCTCCTGCTTAGTAGAGTAATCTTCTCTAGTTCTATTTAGAAGTATATCTATGCGTTTAACCTCTGCCATGAGATTCCTGAACATCCAAATGGCTGGGCCAATAACCAGCGTTAGTACTACATTCCAAAAAATTACTGGCGATATTTCTTCCATTAGTCATTAACCTTTCACAATTAATTCTGTTGCAGATATTGCAGTTCCAGCCACTACACTAGGATCATCTGCACTTGTTCCTAGTGTGCCATCAGTTTGTACATAGTATGTCTGACCTGCTGTTAAACCTGATTGATCTTTATTTACTGTACCAACTACATCTATTGTAGCTTCTGCTGTATCAGCGTATGTACCGCCAGATGCTATGCCGATGTAGTTTTCTGATGTTATATTTGTTGCTACTGCACTTGCATAAGCTATTGCAGTTCCAGAACCACTTACTGAAGCAGCTTCTCTATATACTGTTATTGTTTTATTTATGCTCGTATCATACACATTTTCTAATACGCTATTGGTTGCTACCACACCATCTACTGCTGCCTCATTTATAATTGAAGAACTACCAAAATTTATAGTTGTACCACTTACTGTTCCCTCAATTATTCTCGCTTTACCAGCACTATAATCACGATATGAAATAATTATTTTATTTTGATCACTGTCAAAAGTAGAAGCAGTTCCATAGTTTCCCGTACTTTGTATAACAACAGCAGTTCCAAAACTTATAGATGTACCACTTACTGTGCCTACAATTGCTGTGGGATAATCACTATTACTAGAATCGTGATATGCAATAACAGTTCTTTCATTAACAGGATCATGTGCTACAGAGTTCCATCTTGGATCGCCTGTTTTAAATACCACTGGTGTTCCAAAACTTATGCCTGTACCTGATACTGTTCCTACAACTGCCGTACCTGCTTGACTGTTACCATCATCATTGTATGCAATTACAACTTTATTGTTAGTGCTATCAAATGCTGCGTTAATATAAACAGTAAAACCAGTTTCAAACACAACAGCAGAGCCAAAACTTATAGATGTTCCGCTTACAGTGCCAACAATGGCAGTTCCTTTAGCACCGCTTCCTGCATCTGCATAATGCACTACAACTTTATTAGAATTACTATCAAAAACAGCACCTATATTAGAACTTTCTGCGCTTTCAAAGACAGTTGCAGAACCAAAACTGATACTATTATCTGATGAATCTACTGTTCCAACTATAGCAGTACCATAATGACTGTTTCCAACATCATTATATACAATAACTATTTTATTACTATTGCTATCATGCACTAGATCTAAACCTTGAGAGCCAGAGTTACCACCTTCAAACTCAACAGGTGTACCATAAGATATTGAACCATCGCTAGAAACAGTGCCTACAATAGCTCTCCCACTAGTGTTACCTTCATCATAATATGCAATAACTATTCTATTATTAGTGCTATCAAAACAAATATTAGAGTAGTATGTTGAATTAGTTGACCATACTTGCTCTGATCCAACAGAAGATGCGGACTCACTAATTTGCGTAACAGTACCAGTACTATTCACAATTACAGGCTTACCATTTGTAATCGCACCAGATGCAACAGCTTTATATTTACCTGCTTGTTTCGGGGGAACGTATGCTACCATTTCTTACCCTTTCACAATCAATGTAGAACCAGCTACTGCCGTTCCTGCTGTCACTGATGGACTATCTGCTGTTTCACTTAATGTACCATCTGTCTGTACATAGTATGTTTGGGCTGGTGTTAAGTCTACATCACCTGCTGGAGAAAAAACAATGCCCTGACCATGTCCACTAGCTGCTGAATCTTGAAAAGTAATTAATGCTCTTTTAGTATTAGTGTCGTAAGTCATACCTTTTGGGCCAACATAATCACCACTTTCAAATTCAACTGGAGTATTAAAACTAATATCTGTACCTGATACAGTTCCTATAACTATGTTACCGTGTTCACCATCATCTTGATAAGCAATAATAATATTATTATTATCTGAATCAAAAATAGCTGTTGCCTGACTTCCATCAGCAGAATCTGGCAAAGTTGCAAGAGTACCAAATGAGATACTTGTTCCTGATACCGTTCCAACCTGTGCTTCAAGATTATTACTTGCACCATCATCGTGATATACTATAACTACTTTATTATTACTGCTATCAAACACAACTGCGCGATCAAATTGTTGAGTATTCGAGGCATTAAATACTGTAGCAGAACCGTATGAAATACTCGTTCCACTAACTGTACCCACAATAGCTTCACCTTTACTACTGTCTGCATCATGTCTATAAGCAATAACTACTTTATTACTATTAGTATCAAAACACATACCAACATTAGATGTCTGTGCTGCTTTATAAACTGCTTCTGATCCAAAGCTAATACTATTATCTGAAGGATCTACTGTGCCTACAATCGCAGTACCATGTTCACTGTTTGCGTGATCTTCGTAACCAAATACAACTTTATTACTATTAGAGTCAAAAGTAGCAGCAAGTTTCGATGTTTTACCACTAAATCCAACAGCAGAACCAAATGACACACTACTTCCACTAACAGTTCCAACTATTGATGTACCAGTTAAAGAAGTGAAGTTTGTTGTATACCCTATTACAATTCGATCAGAGTTAGTGTCGTACACCATAACATTGTTACCAGTTTGGGCAGAATTAAAAACTACTTTTGATCCGTAGGATACGCTGTTATCTGATGAATCAATTGTCGCTACAACTACTGTTCCATAGCTACTATTACCTTCATCGCTAAAAGCTATAATTACTTTATTTGTATCTGGGTCAAATACAGCAGGAGCAGGGTTACTAAGGTCTGCTGCTACAAACTCTACTTTAGTTCCAACCGCTGCTGCTGCTGCAACTTGAGGCATATTATCAGCAATAGCACCTTTAGTATTGATCGTAACAGGTTGTCCAGTTGCTACTGTATCTTGTGCAAAGCCTATAAATGATTCTGATGTAGATGCTGATAAGTTAGTTGTTGTAGATGGAGGTGAATATACACTAGCTGACATACCAACACTATTTTCATTATAAAAAAGAACACTTTTTAATGTGTCTGGATCAAAAACAACATTTATATCAGTGCTAACATTTTCCTCAAATACAATAGGAGTTGCAAAACTTATTGATGTGCCGCTAACTGTACCTTCTATTGCAGTTCCTTTTCCACTATTGCCATTGTCACGATAACCTATAATAACTTTATTACGGGTAGTATCAAAATCAATACCTAAACCATTTTCAACTTCAGCAGCATTAAATACAACTTCTGAACCAAAACTAATACTAGTTCCACTAACTGTACCCACGATTGCAGTTCCATAATTAGAATTACCTGCATCTTGATATACAATTACTACCTTGTTAGAGTTGCTATCAAATGTTGCCCTCATACTCAAAGTAGATGCTGCATTAAAAACAGTTTCACTTCCAAAAGTAATACTATTATCTGATGAATCTACTGTTCCAACAATAGCAGTACCATAATTACTGTTACCAGTATCTCTATATACAAACACAACTTTATTAGAGTTACTGTCAAAAGTTAATGTTGCTGAATGAGATAGTTCATCAATAGCAGATCCTATACTTGTAGCAGTTCCAAAACTTACTGATGGCCCAGAAGATAAAGTTCCGACAATGGCAGTTCCTGCATTACTATTTCCGTCATCTCTATAAAAAACAACCACTCTATCTGCGTTGCTGTCATAAACTACATCATAAGGTCTAGTTGTAGCACTTTCAAAAACTACCTCGCTACTAATACTTCCTATAGCAGTTCCTGTTCCTGAGAATGCTATTGCTGTTCCATAAAAACTATTACCCCTGTCCATATAAGCAACAATGCCTATATTGCTATTAGTATCAAATGCCATACGGCTGCTATTTGATTTATGATTATTGTATGCAACATCACTGCCCTTTGAAACAGAAGTCCCACTTACTGTAAGCACATTCATATGAGAAGCATCAGTATCTCCTCTTGCTAAAGCAGTAATAAACTTATCTCTACCTGTATCATAAATAATATCTTGACTAGCTGCTTCTACACTACTTCTAACTGTAAGACTTGATCCAACTGAAGCAGCCACTGCTGTAGCAGTTGCACTAATCTCACTAACAGTACCATCAGTATTCACAATTACAGGCTTACCTCCAGTAATAGCACCAGAGGCTGTACCTTGTGTCTGCCTAGATAGTTGTGGATTGTTACCAACGATACGCATAGTAATCCTTATTCTGCGCTAGGATCTACCCAATTAGGATTGTTAGTCCAATTGGTTCCATCAAAGAAGTGTTTGTTCCCAGACCATCCATCAGGTGCAGTAACATCTTCATGCATTGTTGCATTGCTACTATTTAAATCAGCGATATAGAAATCTACTGGATCACTACCTACTGTGATCATGTCAGATCCCATAGTCACTGGTTTATCATCAGCGAATACATATTTACTTAATTTAGTTGAGTTCTCTACGATTGTCTTAGCCATTTGTGTATTATCCTTTCACAATTATATCACTAGCACCTATTGCAGTTCCTGCGATTACCGATGGATCATCTGCGCTAGTACCCAATGTTCCATCTGTTTGTACAAAATATTGCTGTCCTATGGTTAGGTCTACATTAGTAGCTGGAGAAAAAACTCTAGAATCTCCTCTACCTGATGCTCCACCTTCAGTATAGGCTACTACTGCTCTCTTAGCATTAGAATCATATGTAATCCTATTATTGTAAGTGTTAACAGAACCACCTGTTGTGTATTTATTTTCTGACCCAAAACTTATACTTGTTCCGCTTACAGTTCCTTCAATAATCGTACCATTGTTATTATCTGCATTATCTCTATAAGCTATCAACGATTTATTATTAGTGCTATCAAATGTATTTCCTATGAAAGCAGTGCTACCGTTAAAAGTAGCTTCAGACCCAAAACTTATACTAGTTCCAGAAACAGTTCCTACAATAGCTGTTCCTGCGCTACTGTTTCCAGCGTCTTGATACGCAATAACTACTTTATTATTTGAAGTATCAAAAATTGCAGAACTATATAAAGTTGAAGCGTTATTATATGTTGTAGCTGAACCAAAAGATATATCTGTTCCACTTACAGTACCTACCCTTGCTTCTCCTCTACTTTGAGGGTGATTAAGATAAGCAATTACAAATTTATTATTACTTGTATCAAATGTTCCACTTTGCTGTACTGAGTTTTCACTATTAAAAACTACCTCACTACCAAAACTTATGCTAGTACCAGAAACTGTTCCTACAACTGCTGTCCCATAGTTGCTGTTTCCTCCATCTTGATATGTAATAATTACTTTATTATTACTGCTATCAAAAGTTGCAGTTGTACCATCTGTTGTACCGCCATTGTTAAAAGTAACGGTGCTTCCAAAACTTATGCTACTACCAGAAACTGTTCCTACCAAAGCTGTTCCTTGACCAGAGTTTCCTGAATCTTTATATGCTATGACAACCTTATTTGAGTTACTGTCAAAAACTGTTGCAATTTCAGTAGTAGATGCGCTTTCAAATATTACCGCACTTCCCCAACTAATGCTGTTATCACTTGCATCTATAGTTCCAACTAAAGCAGTTCCATAATTTGAATTACCATTGTCTCTGTAGGCTAAAACAACTTTATTAGAGTTACTGTCAAATGCTAAACTACTAGCATTTTCACTGCTTAAATTTCCAGCGTCAAATTGAACCACTGAGCCATATGCTGCTGCTTGTGCCTGTTGCGGTATATTCCTAGCAATCGATCCAGTAGTTTTTACAGTAGCTTTTTGTCCATCTGCATATGCTGCGTGTGCAAAGCCTATGAAGTTTTCTGATGTTAGATTGATAGAGGTAGAGGCGTTGCGTAATACAATGGAAGTGCCGTAATTAGAGTTCCCTTCATCTCTGTAAACAATAACCACTCTACTTAGATTACTATCAAAAGCTGTTGAAAGTTCATTAGTAGTGGCACTATTAAAAACTGTTTCTGACCCAAAACTTATAGATGTACCACTTACTGTACCTAATACAAATGTTCCGTGTCCAGAGTTTCCATCATCTTCGTAAGCAATAACTACTTTACTAGCACTAGTGTCGTAAACAACTGAAGTTATCTTAGTACCACCATTGTTGAACACTGCAGCTGAACCGAAACTTATAGATGTACTGCTTACAGTACCTACAACTGCCTTACCTTTTTGACTGTTATTATCATCAGCAAATGAAATAACAACTTTATTAGTAACGGAGTCAAAAGTAGCTGCTATTTCATCAGCACGGCTACTTATAAAAGTAGCTGCTGATCCAAAACTTATGTCTGTACCAGATACCGTTCCTACAATAGCAGTGCCATAAGAAGAATTACCATCATCTCTATACGCAATAACGACTTTGTTAGCGTTGGAGTCAAAAGTAGCTGAAAAATATCTGCTAATGGCACTTTCAAATACTACTGGTGATCCAAAACTAATTGATGTACCGCTTACTGTTCCTACAACAGCCGTGCCGTAGTCAGAGTTTCTTCCATCCTGATATGCAATAACTACTTTGTTAGAATTAGAGTCAAAGGTAGCAGAGTTAAAGTTAGCCTGATGATTAGAACTATCTAAAAGCGTTGGTGACCCAAAACTTATAGAGTTATCAGAGGAATCTACAGTTCCTACAATTGCAGTACCGTAATCACTATTTCCATCATCTCTATACGCAATAACGACTTTGTTAGCGTTAGAATCAAAAGTAGCTGTTATGTATACACTCGCTGCACTTTCAAATACTACAGGAGTTCCAAAACTTATACTTGTTCCGCTTACTGTTCCTACAACGGCAGTGCCGTATCCATTGTTTCCACCATCTCTATAAGCAATAACTACTCTATTATTACTGGTATCAAAAGTAGAAGCTGTATATTGTGTGTTGGCATTTTCAAATACAACTTCTGAACCTACTGCGTCAGTTACACTCGTAGATTCTACAATTTTCACAGTACCATCAGCATTAACAACAACTGGCCCACCATCAGTTATTGCACCACTAGCAATAGCCCGTACTTCAGCATCTAAAGCTATGTCACCGACAAGTCTCATTTAAGTTCCTATGAAAGTTCTTCGTATGTAACAGTGTATGTTAAATCGTTAGCTGCACTTGCAGTAACACCAAGAGACTTATCTTCTTCTAAGTATAGCCCTTGGTTCTTATCTATAATAACTACGAATGAATCTGCTGGTACTGCTATAGTAGAAGCGA
>VMHT01105023.1_pt1 | contig 11817 bp, 17 predicted proteins | sample 4693611 | NCBI WGS metagenome assembly VMHT01 (sample SAMN12280063, study PRJNA550983) | marine metagenome | isolation source: seawater sampled from same location over 5 years 0.02-0.2 micron viral filtrate | place: USA: collected off the coast of southern California halfway between the port... ...
CTATTACCTCTGTGTCTTCCGCAGTAGTTGATACTATTAAATTTCCAGCAGTATTACATAATAACTTAGTAGAAGTTGAAGCAGTCCCTATAGTAGTTCTACCGCTTAAATCATAAGCACCAGTTGTAGTAGTTCTACAAACAGACATAGAACTTGCATTTGCTTTTTGTCCTAAAGTTGCTGGTAATTTCGCACTCATAGCAACTAAATTACTATCAGTAGCAAAACCACTAATATTACCACTACTTATATTAACATCTAATTTATCACTATTTACACACCCTTCTAAAGTTTCTACTGCTCCTTCAATCTCGGTCAAAGTTGCTTCAGTTGCTAAAAGTGCTACTGCTGGTCCAAGGGCAGTTCCACCCCCAGCACCATTAGACCACTGACTTCTAAATTGATTAACGACAGTTCCCAAAGTGCTGTTAATAGTTGTTTGATTAGCACTCGTAGCAAACCCAGTAATATCATTTTCAATTTTCAGTCTTCCACTTCCACTTAAAGCAGTTGGTAATTGTGCTACAGCATTTCCAATATCTACATTTAATCTTTCAGACCCTTCATTTCCTAATTCTTGAATACATACTTTTAAATTACCCCCACCAGTTAAACTTGCTGGAAGAACTACACCACCAGTAATAACTACATTATCCGTATCACATTTTGTAAATTCTTCAGAAATAATTTGTAAAGTGCTTTCAGTTGCTAAATCTCCTATTGAAGAATTTATTGTATCCAATTTAGTTGGAATTGTTGTAGCGGTTGCCGTTGCTATTGCTGGATTAACTACATTAGCAAGAGCGAGTAAATGTCCGTTTGCCGTTAATTGATTAGCACTCGTAGAAAGATTATGTGTAAAATCTTCTTGAATACTTACTTTTAAATTACCTTCACCAGTTAATGCTGTTGGTAATTGACTAACAGTAGAACCGACATCTACATTTAATCTTTCTGACCCTTCATTTCCTAATTCTTGTAAAGATACTTTTAAATTTCCACTACCAGTTAATGCTGTAGGTAATACTAAACCACCTATACCACTTGTGAGAGTAGAATTAATAGTATCTAATTTACCTTCTACTTCGTCTTGAGATAAATGTAAATCCCCTCCTACTTCTATACTCGCTTTAATATTTGCAGTGTTAGTAGCTATTGTGTCCAATTTTGCTCCTAAAGTAGCAGTGGATACGCTGTCTTCAACTTTTAAATGTTGTGTATCATTACATTCAAGTTGATTAAATGAAGCATTGCTTGTTTTTTTCGCCATAATTAAAGTTCCAGGCATTTTATATATGATTAAGAGAGAAAAAAAATATATTATTTACTTATATATATGAACATTACTGTTAAAAAATTAAAAGAGTTAATAAGAAGTTATAACTCTAAATTTCAGATTAAAGGATATAGTAAAATGAAAAAAGAAGAATTATTGAAAGCATTAAAAGAAAAAAATTATAAAGTTCATTATCACGAAAAAAAGAAAAAACACGAATTACATCCTATTAAAGACCCTCGCAGAACTCCCAAGATTAAAACACCTTAGGGTTTCTTCCATACTAATACCAAATGATAAATTATAAGCAATAATTTCTTCTTGTTCTTCTGTTAATAAATAATCCATATATAATATATTTTTATAAAATTTTTAAATATTTAAGATAATTACCAGTTAATTTTTCTACTCCAATAATTCGCACTATTCTTATCATTTTTAGTTAGTTTCCCTTCTTTATTTTTAATACCGCCACTTCTTGCTAAATAATTTTTGCGTCTTGCTGGGTCTTTGTGTTGTGTAAAATCCTTCATTGAACTATCGCCAAAATGTATTAACCTTTTAGCACCATTTTTTTTAACATATACCATACCTTTTTTACCTTTTTTAGTTGATTTTACAGGTTTGTATAATGGTTTATTTTTTTTAAAATTATCACTCATTTAATTTAATAATATATTTTTTTTTCTAATAGTATATTATAAAAATGGACAATTACCAAAAACCAGCAGAAAAGGGAAAACGTCAATATGCTAAAAGAAAAGATAATCCAGATTATGAAAAACATATAATTAATACAAGGGACGGAGTAAAACAAACAGTTTATAGAAAAAAACCAAATAAAGACCCAAAAAAAAATGTAGGAACTCCACAAAAGAGACGAGGTGGTTTTAAACAAAGTAAGGGTAATATTGGTTTATTAGCAAAACAACCAACTATTGCTTCAAGTATGGCAAAACCATTAGGGAATTATTCAGCGGAACAAGCACAAAAAAAAGCATTATTTCAACAAGATTATTTAAATAGATTAAGTGGAAAAGCAAGAGAAATACAGCAAGGGGAATATCAAGCAAAACCACAAATTAAAAAAATAAAATCAAGGGCAAGACCAAATCCGAATGGCGGAGGAGGTGGCGACGGACGAACTTAATTTCTAACAGTATAGTATAAAAATGTATTCGGCAAAAAAACCAACTATGGCAAAAAAACCGACAATGGCAAAAAAACCAGTAAAGGGTAAAAAGAAAAAAGAAAACAAAGGAACTCATAAAATGCCTAATGGAAAAGTAATGACTGGAAAAACACATAATAAAAATAGCAAAGTTGTTAAAAAACCAAACAAAAAAAAATAAGCGGAGTAATAAAATAAGCGAAGTAATAAATAAAATAAATGTAAATATTATAAAATGTTTGATTGTAAATTATGCGGTATTACATTATATACTACTCATATTTGTGAAGATTGTTCTAAAATTTCTAAACTATATGAAATTTATTCTAAAAAAGTAGTTTTAGACGGTTTAGAACAACTTTTTACGAGAAATGAAGAACAAATTAAACATAAACAAAAACATATAAAATTAAAGGATAGAGAAAAATAAAATATACAATCAATATATATGGACCAAAAAAAGAAAAAATTACCAAAAACACCTTCAGAAGGTGGTACTGTCCCAAAAAAAAAAAGTATTGGTGAAAAACTTAAAGCACATAAGGAAGCAGCAAAACTTAGAATATCAACAATGCCTAAAACTGACGAAGATTTATTAAAACATTTAAAAACTGTTAAAAAAAGCAAAAAATATCCATTTTTTAATCCAATGACAAAATTTGCGAGTAGGTCTTTTTTTTTGACGAAGCACAATATAGATACGAACATACTGGAAATCCAAATCCCCCCCAAGTTCAACCACAACCTGCACCAGCACGACAGCCCCCACCCCCACAAAATACTGGTTCTGTAAATTCAGCACAAAGTGGGGTTCGTAGTTTATCCTCAATAACGCCAAGCGGAGGCGGTGGCGGAGGCGGAGGAGGACCACCCAGCGGAGGCGGTGGCGGCGGCGGCGGCGGTGGTGGAGGAGGATATAGCGGAGCAAAAAAACCAAGAAAACCAAGAAATGTAAGAGCAAAAACAACAAAAGCAGCACAAGAACCTATTACAAGAGCAAGAGGCAAAAACCTTAATAAACCAACCGTGAGCGGTTTAAGTAGTCAAGTAAAAAAAACAAAACCACGTAGAGATATTACAAAAATTAATTTACCAAAACCCACTTCAAAACCTAAAGCAGCAAGTGGCACTATATCAAAGAAAGTAGGAACTGGAAAGGCGGTGAAGCAAACAGAAGCAACACGACCACAAGCAAGAGGGCGTATAATGGGTGAAAATACAGCACCAAGAGGAAAAGGACCAAAGGCAACATTATAAGCGTAGTAATACTATAAAAATTTATGATTTTCAACTATATTAGTTATATCTTCTTGTAATTTTTTTATATCATTTCTTAATTTTTTATTTTCTTTTTCAACTTTTAATATATGGTGTCTCATAACTTCTAATATTGCAAGTAGTTCTTCAAATATTTTTTTAACATTCATTTATATAATATACACATAATATATAAATGCCTACTCCAACTAATAAAGCATTGTATGCAAAAGCAAGAGCAAAATATTCCTCTATGAAACATAGTGCCTATAAATCTTCTTTAGTTGTTAAAGCATACAAAAAAATGGGTGGTGGTTATTCTGGAAAAAAACCAACTAAAACTGGATTAACAAGGTGGCATAAAGAAGATTGGCGAACACAAGACGGAAAAAAAACATACGAAGGCAAAAAAGGTAAAATATTCAGACCTACAAAACGAATTACTAAAGCAACACCTACAACAATGAAGGAATTAACACCAGCACAAAAAAAAAAGCAGTAGCTGAAAAAAAAGCAACTGGTAAAGTTAAAAAGTACAAAAAATAAGCGTAGCAATACTATAAATATAATCTACAAAGTATATAAATGAGCGAAGAAGAAATATTTATCAAAGAAGTTAAACCAAAAAAAAACGTGAATTATCACAAAAACAACTGGAGGGATTAGCAAAAGGTAGAGCAAAAATGGCAGAAAAACGAAAATTAAAAAAAGAAATGGACACAAAACGAAAACAATTAGAACAAATAGACACCAAAGCAACATTAGATAATCAAAAAGAAGTTAAAAAAAGTAGAGGTAGAAAAAAGAAAATTTTAGAAGAACAAGAAATTATTAAAGTAAAACAAGAAGAAGATTATATAACTAAAAAAAACAGAGCAGATAAGTCTTCAAAAAAATTTATTAATTTAAAAACTAACGCTATAGCAAATATTAAATCAACTGAAGAACTCAATGAATTTGAAAAAATAATGAGTGGAGTAAGCAAAGATATGGAAAGAGACCCAGAACAACTTTATAAATATTTAAGGGGACACGGAGATAGATTAATAGGAAAAACTAAACAAAAATTACGACCTATTAGGGAAGAACCAGAAGAAAAAAAACCTTCTATTAAATTAAGTATAGATGAGTTATAAATATGATAAAGCACAAGATTATGACCTTGATATGGAAGACGAACACGACAAAAAGAAAAAGAAAAAAAAAGTAAAAAAGGAAGGATTAAAAGAAGATAGAGATTTAAAAGTATATCCTATAAAAATAGAAGACGACAAATTAAATGAAGGAGAAGATAAATACCCATTAGTATCACCAGTGCATTTAATATTGGTATGTGGAAGAGTAAAAAGTGGAAAATCACTTTTAATAAATAACTTATATTTATCAGAAAGATTTTATAAAGACGATTTTGAAACGAGAATTCTTATAAGTTCAACAGCACATAATGACGCTATAAATAAATATATGATAGACGAATTTGATTTTGTTTTTGAAGAATTTAGCGAAGGTTTAATAGAACAAATTATAGAATTAGTAAAAGCAGACGAAGGAAAAGGTAGGTGGTTAATATTACTTGACGATATTATAGGGGACGTAAATTTTAGTAAGGCAGGTAGAGTAGATAGTATATCAGCATTAGCGTCAAAATTTAGACATATAGGAAATGGAGAGGTTGAAGGAAAATTAGCAGTTTGTATTACGACACAATATTTCAAATATATATCAACTATTTTAAGAAACAACGCAACAGCATACTATATTATGGGGTCATTCCCAGAGGCAGAAATGAAAAAAATAGCTGAAGCATTATCATTTTTTGGTGGTGGAGATAAACAATTTATGGAAATTTACGATAGGTCAAGAAAAGAAGAATATGATTTTTTGTATTGTAGTGTGCAAGAATTAGAAGCAAGACGAAATCACGAGGAATTAATATGGAGTAAGAAAGAAGGGTTTGCACAAACATTTGAAGGTGAAAAAACAAAAGCAGATTTTGTTGAAGAAAATATTGTAATGGATAAGGAGGAAAAATAATTTTGTATAATTATAGTATATGGATTTCCAAAGTAGAATTAATAGTTTTAGACAAGGATTAAATGACCAACAGAGCAATTATAATAAACTTGCTTCTAATATGTCTCAAATGGGGCGAACACTACTACCAGATAGAGAAGCGGCGAGATTAGAATTTCACGAAAAAGTAGGCGGAACTATAACTGGTATGTCTGCTGGTATTCACGGAGGGGCAAAACTTGCAAAAAAGGTGCAAAAATATAGAAAATCAAGACAAGCAAAAGCAAATAATCAGACAACACCAGAAGACAGTACAAGCAGTAAAGTAAAACAAGCAGCGGACGATACAGCAGAACGAACTGGAACAGAACAAAGCGAAAGAACTTTAACACAATCTGCTAATACACCAAGTGAAATGGACCGTTTAGCAAAAAATCCTGCAGATTTAGCAGAAACAGATAGAGGAGGCACTCAAGCAGCGTCAAGAGGTGCTGATTTAGGAAAATTAAATAAAGAAATGGGAGACCCATTTGAAGAAGAAGGAGGAGGAGCAACACAAGAATTAGCAGAAAGTTCTGTAAAACCAGCATATAGAGTATTGGCTGACGTTATAGGAAAACCTAAACCACAACCACAACAAGTAGATACAGAAGCAAGACCTACCGCAAGTGGGGACGATACAAGTATAGCAGACCAAATAGCAAAATTACAAGACAAAAAACCTATTAGTGGTGAAGCAAGTGAAGAAGACCCAAGAGGAACTATTCAAAGAGGAGAAGAAGACGGACCAAAAGCACCAGACGTAAAAGCAACACCAGAAGAAGACGCTGGGGGAGATAGTGAAGGTATATTATCAAGAGCAGGTAGTTATATTGGTAAAAAAGTTGCTGGTGCAGTTGGCGAAGACGTTGCTGGAGTATTGGCGGAGGGCATACCATTAGTTGGCGAACTTGCTGGTTTAGGTATGTTAATTCACGGTATAGTAAAGGCACATAAGCACGAGGAAAACAGCGGAGGACCTAAACTTTCAGCACCAAATCAAGAAGCAACTGAACAAGCTGGGGGGTATAGTGCTTCTATGTTAAAAGGAGATAGTGGAATGCCAAGTATTGTTTAAATAAATTTTTTTTTTCTCTTTATAATCTATAATATGAACTTTAATTTAATTTCACCAGAAGGAAATGGGCATAATTATAATTTTCGTTTTGACGAACCTATAGTTATACCAGAAAATGCTACTGCTTCTTTAAATTGGGGACAATTTGAAAGAGATAGCACAATTAGGTTTAGTGAAACCCAAACTATAAAAATCAATATGAAAAAAGTTCTTCCATATTGGGATTATCATAATAATGGAGACGGCAGAATATCAGTAGGAGGCAACAATATATATAGAAAAAATGGTCAATTAAGAAATTCTGACGATTTAACATTCTATATAGAGGCAGGTAATTATACTTTAACTGATTTACAAACAAAAATAAACCAAAAATTAGGGACAAAAACAATAGGTAAGGGTGTTTGTAGTGGAAGAGTTATATTAAGAGACGGTTTTGACGAACCTATACCAACTAATCCTTCACTTTCTATGTATGATACTGATTTAGTCATACCTCCTAAATCAAGCGATAATACATTTTTAGAATTTGGTTTTATTAAACAAAATATACACGCATTCCAACCATATAATGCTACTAATAAATTAAACGCTGATATTGGCGGTGGTGCTGGTTTATATCTTAATAATAATGCAACTGGGGACGGAACTTTTCAAGCAAATACTGGTAATACAAATACTGGTAATACAACTTGGACTTCCTATGCTATGGGTAGTCTTGATTATATACATACTGGAACACATTTTAACCAATATACAAAACCATTAGCTGGTGTCCCAAATGTATATGCTTTAAAAGACGGAGGATTTGACGAATTAGAAAATCTTAATACAGTATTATTTACTCCTAATAAAGTTTGTGGAGAATTAAAAGGTGATTTATATGTAGGTTTATATAGTGAAGCGTATGCTGGTGTAAATGACGGAACTGGTGAAACTACATTATCAACACAAGGAAATACAGACAGAACAAGAGCAGGTATTTTAATAACTAAAAGAAAAGGAGCAGTAACCAATAGTTCTGTTCCTCAATCATATTTTGGAGTAAGGATTATGGGTGAAACCTCTTGTGCTGCTTGTGATGGAACTGGAGGTACGGCAAAAATTAATGGTAAAATGGCGTTGCAGTTTTTCTCTCCACATATAGGAACAAATGTTGCTGGTTTGTCTAAAAATATAACTGCTATGACGCAAGACGCATTAACTCTTGATTTATCAAGTTTGATTGCTGGTGGTAATTTAGACGGAATTAATGTTGCTGTTGGTTTTCATTCTTATTTTGATAGAGGAGCAAAATTTTCATATAAACACGGACAACATAAAGGAAAATTACATTTTAGAGTATTTGTAATGTTTAATAATGGTGCTAAATTTGTTGTTTATGATACTAATACTAAATTCCCACATACTGCAATTGTAGCAGACGGAACAGATAGATATGGATATGACCAAGCATTTATGGAAAGTATGGCAGAACCAAAAACTGGAGATAATAACGCTGGGACTTTAACATTCGCACAAGCAAGGGCAAGTGGTTTCCCATTTACTCCGATTGTTGCTTCTACACACCAAGGCGAAGGTGGTATATTAAATTATGTAGGTTATACTAATCCTTCCAGTGCTGGAGATTTAACAAATACAACAAACACGCATTTATTAGATTATAGTTTATCATTAAGTAAAGAATTAGCACAGATTGTAGTAAATACCAATACGGAATTTGAATTAGCAGAAAAATCCGCTTCTTATGTTGATTTTGGAGGTGCATTTGATTTTTTATCTACTAAATATGGAAGTATTAACAATATACAACCAAGTCAATGTGAATTTTTCTATAGGTTAAATTCATTGAATTCACCAGCAGCAAAAGATAAGTATTCTATAGTATTAAATAACTTACCTATAAAAGGTTATAAAAATACTAATGATAAAAATAAAAGTGGTTATAGAAAACCAATTTTAGCGTCAATACCACAGCCATTTATGAATAATAAACCTGCTGATTATAGCGATAATATTGTAGGTTCTTATTCAGCAAGTTTAGGTATAGTAAATAGATTAAGTAATCAAGCAATGACTACTAATAACTTTGACGTATTAATATTAGATATGGAAACAGACAAACCAGCAGAACAAATAACTAAATCAATAATTAAATTTACTATTCACGCTGATTAAATTTAAAAAAAAAATCTCATATTAGTATATAAAACTATGCCAATTATTAAGAAACCTTTTAGTTTAGCACCTTTAAATGATAATCCTTGTGTATTAACTGGTGGAGTAGCACCAGCTATGAGTATTACTGGTGGATTTTCCCATAAAGGAGGTTTTCCAACTATTAAATGGTCAATTCCTCCACAACCAGCAATGCTTGAAATGAGTTCTTTAAGAATGGTTGGACAAATTATAGTAAAACAAGCAGACGGAAATGTAATGATTGCTAATAATCATAATGGACCGTATGCAAATGGTGCAAATGCCACTGCTGGAACAAATTTTACCGCTGGTAATATAGAAAAAATTGACGCTGATATGATACCAGCAACTGCTTTAAATTTACCTAATTGGGGAGGGGTCAAAAATGTTATTGATAAAGTCGTTGTTCAGAGTAAAAAGTCTCTTATAGAATTGACCCAAGTTAATAATTATGGTCAGTATGCTGCATTAACAGAAGCATATTCTAATAGTGCCGACGATTACCTTATTGAACCACAAACCAAAGCATTAGCAAATGGTGTTAATGCAAAACACGCCAATAGACGTATGCTTCCTTGTGCAGCAGTTGGTGATAATCAAGCACATTCTATTAAAGACACAAATAATAGAATGATAGGTCAATTTTTTAGTATTCCTATTCAAGTTGATTTAATGAACCAAGAAAGTTTATTTTTAGACGATGACTATCTTGGAGGATTACTTATTACATTACATTTAGCAAGTGATAATGCTGTATTTTGTAATAGGTGGGCAGACGTAGGAGCAACTAATGCTGCTGTAAATGATATGAGTAATTTAAATTATGTATTAAAGAATATTAGATTAGAAGGGCGATATGTAGTGCCAGACGAAAATGATATGGCGAATATTCCACCAGTAATGAGTTTAGATAGTAGGTTGAACCTTATTAATGACGTGCATTCTTCTATTAATGCTAATGCATATACACCACAATTACAATCTGTTAAATCTATAGTTAATGTATTTTTGGATAGCGACCAAACAAATTCTTTTAAGAAAAATCAAAATAATTTCCGTATGCCTCCAGGTCTTTCTTCATATCAACAAGCAAGAAATGGTTTAAGGTTTCCACAAAATTATGAGACTTTTAATAAACCAAATATTGATAATCAGAATGTAGGAGGAAATGAAAAACAATTACATTTTCCAGCACTTGCATACGGAGACGCAGAGGTACGAATTCAATTTGAAAATTCATTGTTAAATGGTGGCAGACCATATCATAGTGTTGTTGGTCTTGGACTTACTAATGATAGTTTAAAACAAGACGTAGATGATACAGCAGCAGCTGCAGCAGAATTCAAAAATGATAATACTAAAGTTGATTGTGTAGGTATCGGAGCTGATTATACATTAGGCATTGGACTTACCCAACAATTTGTAAATCAAGATTATAACCTTACATTAAAATCAAAAGTAAATACTGGAGACGCTAATGTATCTGCAAAAAGAAATGGTGCTGGAACACAAAACCCACTATTAGAACAATCATTCATTAGATATAACGCCCAATTTGATACTCAATCATTAGTTAAGGTTATTTAAATTCATTTTTTTTTCCAACCCTAACACTTTATATTAAAATTTTCTTCGTGATTATCGCAAAAAAAAAAATTGAATTTTTTTTTCTGTAGATTATTTAACTACAATGTCTAACAACAACCAACAATCAATTAATAACAATAACAATGATATTCGGTGTGGTCTTCTTATGGAAGTCCGTGTGAATTGCAATTACATTACTCAATTATATTGCGACTACAATTCCGAGGGTTCTTATGAATTTACTTATATTGGAAAGAATGAAGAAGAGGAAGAGCGATATGTGGAAGCATTTTGGGGTGAATATAATAGAAGTATTGTATCTGTTCTTGAAGAACCACACAAATATAGAGAAGAGGGTATGGAGCAAGAACTTATATATAGGTTTGAAGAATGCTTAGAAAATTGGAACGACATTATTATGAGAAACCTATGCGAAGAAGAGAGCGATAGCGAAGAAGAAGAAGAAGAGGATGATTTTGAAGATATGGATATTGACGCTCCTTGTGATTTATGTAAAGAACATAAATCAAAAGATAAAATTGTTTATATGAAAGATACAGAACAAGTAGTATGTATGAGTGGTTGCGACGAGGAAGAGGAACAAGAGGAAGCAACTTGTGAATTGTGTATGGAAACTACTAATGACCCACACGGAGAATGGTTTTGGGATAACCGAAATGATTATTGGATATGCCAAGGTTGTATATCTAATAATGAAGAATACCAATATTTAGAAGCAGAATGGTATAATGATAGTAATACTGGTATAGCTGTTGATAAACCATTTGATTATAAACCAAATCAAAATAACGTTTGCTATGTAGTTCAAACTGGATATATGGATTGTAATGATTTCTGCGAATGCTTTAATGAATGCTATAGTATTGACGAACTTGTTAAGATATATAAAGAAATGTATTTAGAGGGTGATTTAATGGAAATCTATATACATTCAAGACAAATAGTAGAAGATAATTATAAAAAAGATATGTTAGTTATACACTTTACAACACAAGAAAACGAAACTATAAAAGAGACAATATTTCATAAAGGTTCTCCTATGGATAAACTATTTAATACTATTGAATGGGAAGATAGCGACCATATTGATAGTGTAGTAGAATTAGTAGAGGTAGAATTATAACTTCGCATAAATCGCAAAATTCGCAAAAAAAAAGGGGTTTTGTCTGGGGTAAA
>VMHT01080677.1_pt1 | contig 11816 bp, 9 predicted proteins | sample 4693611 | NCBI WGS metagenome assembly VMHT01 (sample SAMN12280063, study PRJNA550983) | marine metagenome | isolation source: seawater sampled from same location over 5 years 0.02-0.2 micron viral filtrate | place: USA: collected off the coast of southern California halfway between the port... ...
ATCATTGGAAGCGGTGTTGCGGGGCTCCAAGCCATTGCAACTGCAAAGCGATTGGGCGCAATTGTGTTTGCATCGGATGTTCGAAAAAGCGCTGCTGAACAAATCGAATCGGTGGGTGGACGATTTATCGAAGTCGATGGAATGGACGACTTCGAGGATGAATCGGGATACGCAAAACCCCTCACACCAGAATTCATACAGAAAGTCAATGATACCGTATGTGGTGTTGCCGCTGATGCAGATATTATTGTTACCACCGCACGTATATTTGGACGTCCCGCCCCAATCACCGTTCCATCCTCAGCCGTTCAGAATTTCAAATCTGGAGCCGTAGTTGTCGATATGAACGCAGATGTAGGTGGTAACTGTGAAGACACAGTCAAGGGCGAAATCACGACCACGAACAATGGCGTCATCATCATCGGAACCTCCAACCTTCCCGGAACCCTTGCTACAACATCTAGCATGCTGTATTCCAACAACCTAACTACCTTCATAACTTCACTCGTGAACGATGGCGAGGTTGTGATCTCTGATGAGGATGATATCCTTGTCGGCGCTCCTGAAGGTAGTGATTTCTATGTGAACGGCATGGGTGGCGTCCTCATTTGCAAAGATGGAGAAATACATCCAAAACAAACTCGACTCGGAGGTGTTCTTTGATGGAGCCTGAATTTTTAATTGCCAATATCACTTTGTTTCTTCTTGCCATCTTCCTAGGTTTTGAGCTCATTACGAAGGTTCCAGCAACGCTCCACACACCTCTGATGAGTGGTGCAAATGCCATTTCAGGTATCTCGATTATTGGGGCCCTGATCGGTGCTAACGTCGCATTTGATGGCGGCCAAACAACCCTTTCTGGGCTTCTAGCATTCGTTGCAGTGGTCCTTGCTATGATCAACGTCGTCGGTGGTTTTGCTGTCACGAATAGAATGTTGAACATGATTGCTGGTAAGAAACGAAGAGGTGCTTGATATGGAGGATTGGATTTCTATCGGATACCTCTTGTCCGCCGCTCTGTTCATATTTGGTTTGAAAAAGCTGGGCCATCCAAAGACGGCTCCATTCGGTAATCAACTCGGTGCCATGGGTATGTTGGTTGCGGTAATCACAACGATTATGCAAATGCAATTGACCGGTGAAGGTGTTGTGGATTGGACGTTAATTGCAGGAGGACTTGTTCTCGGTTCCTTGATTGGTTATTGGATGGCTGTGAAGGTCGAAATGACTGGTATGCCCGAATTGGTTGCGCTGTTCAATGGATTTGGTGGTGCGGCTTCAGCCCTTGTTGCTCTTTCCGAGATTCAGAAGTACATCATAACCGGCGACACTCCAATGGGATTGGAACTCACTGTGACCATGGTTGCAGCTGGCCTTTCCGCCCTTGTTGGTTGGATGACGCTTACAGGATCACTTCTTGCCATGTACAAATTGAAAGGTGGAATTGAAGTCTTTGGTAAGTGGATACGAACACCGACATGGGGCCCAGTATGGCTTAACCCAGTCAAGGTCGTACTACTTGTGAGCGTACTCGTAATGATCGTTATGAGCATAGAGGAGCCGACCAACGAAACCTATCTCTGGGGAATCATTGGTATCTCGTGTGTTCTTGGTATCATTTTGGTGCTTCCAATCGGTGGCGCTGATATGCCTGTTGTGGTCTCCTTGCTGAACTCACTCTCAGGAATTGCTGCTGCATTTACAGGTTTCATTATCGGCAACTCGGTGCTAATTATCGCAGGGTCACTCGTTGGAGCATCTGGATTGATTCTCACATTCATCATGTGTAAAGCAATGAACAGGACACTCCTTGATGTACTCTTCAAGTCCTTTGGTGGCGATGGAGAAAAGCAAGACCTCACGCGTACAAAGGTTGGTTCAGATGCAGATGAAGTCGCCATGATGCTAGACGGTGCACAAAAAGTCATCATCGTTCCCGGCTATGGCATGGCTGTTTCACAATGCCAACATGCCGTCAAGGAGTTTGCAAACCTCATGGAAGAAAAGTTTGGTACTGAAATCAAGTATGCCATCCATCCAGTTGCTGGACGAATGCCAGGACACATGAACGTCTTATTGGCGGAGGCAAATGTGCCATATGAACAGTTGATTGAAATGGATGAAATCAACGGTGAATTCCCTGAATGTGATGTTGCGCTTGTGATTGGTGCTAATGACACAACAAATCCCGCAGCTCGCAGCGGTGAAGGACCGCTCGCAGGAATGCCAATCATCGATGCTGATCAAGCACGTACGGTTGTCATCATCAAGCGTTCCCTCTCAGTTGGCTATGCAGGCGTTGACAATGACTTGTTCTACATGGACAAAACCATGATGTTGTTCGGCGATGGAAAGGCTATGATGGCTGGATTAAACACCGCTGTTAAAGAAATTTGAGCGGTCCAGACAAGCCCTATGAGTTAGCCTCTGGCTTATGCTTGTGAAGCAACGTTCAAAGGGCTCGACCAAGTGGCAACATCAAGGTGAGTTCATGCTATCTCGGAATACCCGTCTCCTTATGGTTGGTTTGATGGTCCTTTTGTTCGCAGCACCTGCTTTGGGCATGCCCGGTGGACCACCATGGAAGAACGGAGATTCTCTGGTTGTGGAAACCGGTTGTACATGCCACGGAGATGGGGTGCCATCCACAGAAGTGGTCGTCTCGATCTCTGGCGTCCCACGCTCTTACACCCTCGAAGAAACCTACACATTCACTGTTTCCCTGCAGCATGCATCAAACGCAGAAGGCGGATTCATGATATGGGATTACAACAAAGGAACGCTCACTCCAGGTGAAGGATCTGCTGTTGTCGATGATGAGCCAGGTGCAATTGGCCAGAGCGACGTTGGCAATAACTGGGTATTCACATGGACTGCCCCGAGCGAGGACATTGGTGTGGTGCCGTTCCAACTTGTTGGAAATGCAGTGAACGGAAACGGTCAATTCGATGCGGGTGATGCATGGAATATTCTCTCGTTCTCCATTTCAGAACCTGATTCAACCACAAACGATGGTGAGGACCAACTTGCTGTTCGAACCATTAGCGTCGGGGACTATGACAGCCTGTTCGTAGCAGACGTCGACCCTGAGGTTGCTGAAGCGGAAAGGCAAGAACAAATTGCAGACACCTTTTTCGATGAGGGGAACATCTACTACTTTGCCACCTTTTCCATCCTCCTTGTTGCTGCAGTCGTTCAAGGGGAATTCTACCAGCGTAAATTCGCTGGAGGCCCTGAGCACCTCGACAAGAGCCTTGCCATACCACAAGGACTTCGTCGTGGAGCATTGAGCGCAGGTTTGCTCCTGCTCTTCGCTTATGTCATGGACAACGATTCAGGATGGCAAGTGCGCCTTGCTGTTGGCATGTGCGCTTTGTGGGCCATGTATGGCGTTTACAGAACCATTGCTCAAGCACGAGCAGAACCTCAAGCGAAGGATCTCGTTTGAAAAAAATCACACTCCCATGATAATGGAGGATTGAGGTCACTCCATGGCATTGCAATTGGAACGGGACAACAGGACGCATGTCCAGGCACATCTCGACGAACTCACTGGTCGAGTCACACTGCTTTTTGCAGTGATTGTGAGTCTCACTTTTGCTTTTTCTACACAAATTGATGGATGGCTGGATGCCCTTCTCAAGCAAATCGATCCATGCACAGATTCTTGTCTCAACCTCTACGACCCTGCGCGCTGGAGTGCTGTGCGATGGCTCAGTGCTACGCTTGCCGCTATTGGTGCCACATCGCCTCTTATTCTGCAACAAACCTGGGCGTTTAGCAACAAGGGGTTGCTTCCAAGTGAACGCAAGTGGATGGTACGTTGGATGCTTGGAGGCACATGCCTTGCCTTAGTGATCAGCGCTACAACACTCATCTATGGATTACCATTCTTATTCAGTTTCGGGCATGATATTCAAACCGAAATGGGGCTGACAGCACGTTATGATGCAGTTCTGATGTTGTCGATTACATTGTCAGTGATATGGACACAGACCATCGTAAGTTTGTCGATCCTCGGCATGGCCATTGCTGGAATGCTCGGTGTGTTAAACAAAGAGACTGCGGATTGGTGGCGCATACGCAGTTATGCGCTTGTTGTGATGCTTATGTATGCTTCACTCCCAGAATTCGGTGGCCTTGCGTTTGTCCTCATCTTAGCCTCAATCCTCACCATCGAATTTCTATGCAGTACATGGTTCAAACAAAACGCATTACAAACCATCGATGCAGTTGAATTAATGGATAGAGAAGGCGGTGTCCGCAGACCCGTCATTGTTGAATGTCAATGCAACGGAGCTGCAGTACCTCTCCCTCAACCATTGAACATCGCTGTTCCAGTTTTGAGGTACACGGGATTATGCACATCAGAACAAGAACGAGAGTTAGCCTATGGTGCATTCATGGGTTCCAAAACGACTGATGCTTTCATCACAGGCTGTTCTTCGATGCCACTCAGCAATCTGTTCAAGTCAAACTGTGCCTCAATCGGCGTTCGTCTGGATGGACTTAACCTACTCGAACGCCAATCATATCGCACACGTCCCCAAGAACAAGCTGATATCGAATTTGAATTGATGATTGCACAGTTGTCAGATCCATGGCCAGAGGCATCCCGTCTCGACCGAGTGATTGCAGTCATGGAAAAAAACCTAGAACTGAGCTATGTCTACATGACGGCAAAACCTGCACAGGCTTGGGGCCAACAATTGAAACCAAATGAAGTGCTTATTCGCATTGAAGAAGAGAGCCATAGGGAATTCAGGCGTAGAGCTCAAGACTTAGGTGTGCAACTACGTCAACTCTTAGCAACCACATGAATGAGTTTTCCCAAAATCACACCTTTTCACGAGACGTACATCACAAGGATTGAAACCAAAGGAACCCGAGGTCCACGCATGAACCCAAGAGTTGGTGTCCCGTTTTTGGTGGCGCTGCTCTTGGCAAGCAGTTGGGCGTTCACCAATCAATCTGTAATCGATGAGTGGGTTCGCGAAACGCAATTCGAATCCAATAATGAGGAGGCTACATTACTACCTATTCAGACCAATGAACACTGGCTTGTTCTCGTCGCAGATTTTCCTGAACAGCAGGCCTCTGAAACATGGGGCATCACTCAAGCAGAACTTATGCTCAACGACATCGCAAAGTCGTATATTGAACAACTCACAAACAATCAAACCAAATTAACTGTCGTCGTTCATGATGAGGTGACAAGAGCCTCATCGAATGTTGCCGCATATGGAGCCGACTATAGTGGAGACAGAGATACAAACTCTAATGGAGATTTCTTACCAATGAACTTGGCCGAAGAAGTTGTCAGATATAGAGCGGATGATGTGAATTGGTCCCAATTCGATCTTGACAACGACGGTATAGTGGACCGTGTTTTAATCCTCCACACCACAAAGGGACAAGAAGAAAACCCAGGGGTAAGCGATAACATTTGGAGTCATTTCACACGTTTTGAAGAGCCGATCAAAGTATCGAGTGAACATTCTGTTGGCCATTACACCATGGCCAGTTTGCGAACAGGTTCCAGTGGCATGGGGACCATCCTTCACGAGATGATGCACCAGATGGGTGCATTGGATCTTTATCCAGTCCATGATGTAAGTCCAAGTTCGGATTGGCATGGCGTTGGAAATTGGGATATTATGGCGAGCGGCAATTGGAATGGAGGCGGAGTATGGCCGGCACTCGGAACGTCACCCACGATGGAACTTATTGGACTGGAACGGTATGTTTCGCTTGATCTCACATGGCCAACATCCAGTGTTCAGCCATGCATTGGCCCGACCATACAGATGCACGGCATGACAGAAGGAGGGGAGGCTCTCAAAATACCGTTAGGTGAGGAGCAATATATCTGGATTGAACGGCACTCAGATGTTGGTTTTGATTCACACCTACCTGGTCACGGTATTCTTGTGATGCAGCAGGACCGAAGTATTGGTGATGAAGAGCGAAATGAACTCAATCGAGACCCTGAACAACCGTGGCTCCGAGTTATAGAAGCAGATAACGGTGATCAAATGTTGCAAGGAGTCAATGACGGTGAAGCAAGTGATGTGTTCAGAAACGGTACGACATTTGGTGCCCAAGGTGTTCTTATTCGAGACCATAATGGAATTCTTGTTCCATGGACGGCTCACGTCGAAGGTGAAGCAAATATGACTATTCGTTTCACTGCAGAACATTGTTCACCCGAAATCACGGTCAACGGGCCTGATTTCGGGGCAGTTTTACTTCCATCGGATTCGCTAAAGTTAGAGATAAAATCCACGATTGAATGCTCGTTAACCCATAACTTCACCCTTACGGATGGAAGGACAGTGACGCTTGACCCAGCCAACCTAACCATTGGAATGAATAGCATTGATCTCACCTTTTCATCGAACGGAACTGCGAACTCAGAAAGCCGTATTGAGGGCAAACTGGCATGCGAGGAGAGTGTGATTGATCTCTCAACCCAAGTGCTTACCCTCTCAAGAATTCCGATTGAAACCCAAATAGAAGGTACCCTTCACGCCCGAGATGCATCGACAATACTCATTTCCATTCCCTCCGACGGACGAGGAACACAATCATTCACAATCGACCTCGATGGACCTATGTCTAGGGTTGGAACAATTGAAAACCGTTTCATTCTTGATGGTGATGACGAACTTGAAATTGCGATTAACCCGAATGGATTGCTCCTTGATGGAATGAAGGTCAAAGGCGATTTAATTCTCATTGACACCAATGGCCACCGCTGGACGTACACACTGGACTTCACTGCCGAACTTGACGAAACCTCAACCTTTGATGCTTGGCGGACACCGGGGAGAATCCTGTCGATCATCTGCCTTGTTGGGGCAGTTTGGGTCGGCATGGGCATGGTGGAATGGAAGAATAAAGAATCGAACAGTGAACCAAACCACGACACTGTAATTGATCAACAGCCAGAGGTCCAGCCCGTAGAATTCGATCCTTGGGGACGCCCAGTCGATGGAAACGAGTGAACTTAGCGGCCTGGAAGCCATCGCTGCATTTGGAGATAGCGCCAGTTATTTTGATGTGAAAAAGCACACACCCAACTCTTGTGGACACCCTCAGCAAGACGAACCGATAAGCATGCTTCATTCCAGTTACTCGGTGCACTTTCGGATGGAAGAAGCAGCCATGGTGCGTGCGCTTCACCAACCGCTGCGTCATAGATACGCCATTGACTACCAAACTTGAACCCTGGACGTAGGACAACACCACGGGACATGAGATCATCATAGAGAGCCAAATCATTGGGGATTGTTCGACCTTCTAATTTTGAAGACAACCAGCGACCTTCCTCGCTTCGCAGGTGCCGCCCTGAAAGGTGTTCGACACCGATTGACGACCAAGGCCAATCTTGTTTTAACGGGATATACCAACCATCTCCACGTTTAATTTTGCAATTCCATGCATCGTTGAGTTGCTCAATTTGCTCATCTTCTAATGAAGACCAAATTGGTTGGGTGCCGGAAATATTCGCATGACTAAGGCGATACATGGTGACATCAAGTTCCTCGTCAATAACAAATAATTCAGCCATGAGACCACGTTTAGTCACATCCGCAGTCCATGCCTCCAATTCAAGCCAATCGACCTGATCTGTTGTCCACACCCAACGTACGTGGGCCACTGGTTCCTCTCTGGAGAAGTTTTGTTCCCTGTTCCAGCGAAGAGCCCAAGTGGTTTCACCAAAAGAAAATTCACGCTTGTCAAAGACATGTTCAACCGGCACAACAAGCTCTCCACCGCTTCGAGCGACATCGAATGCGACAGCACGTGCAACCAAATCTGGATCTTTTTTTAGGGAATCTGAAAACCATGATTTGAATGGAAGTGGGACATGGCGATGCCAATGGCAAAATAGAACCTCTTCTGAGGTGACATAGATTCCCCCATCGCTATCAGTTTGACCAATAGCACTTTTTTGGTGAAGACGGGAGGCTAAAGGCGGTTCAATGTACAATCGTCCATTTTTTATTGAAGGTGGATCAAGAGGAATACTAGGAGCTTGATTTGACGTGATTGGAACGCCAAGTGGGCGGGTGGTTCTCACCCGTGGGGTGAAGGTTCGCTTGTGTCGCCCCATGAGCCTGCGTTGTGAATGCTTCATTTGAGTTCGTTGGTCAACCGATTGTCCTATGTGCTACCGGTGACGACAACCAATCGGGGAGCACAGTGGTTGACGGTTATCTCGGCACCCTCACGACAGAAAAGCGTACCTTGTTGCATCTGCTCGACCATCGTCTTCCTGAGGGCGAATGGGAAGCCCCTCAAGCCGTGACTCAAGCAGGCATCTCGGCAGCCATTCATGTCCAAAGAAAGCACGTCCCCCGAACACTAAAACGATTGGAAACACGGGGAGACCTTCAGAAATCGAAGAGACACGTTCCGGGTGGAAAACAGCGAAAGCAGGTGTATGGATTGACACAAACAGGTCGAGCCACTGCTGAAACATTACGAACTGCAATCTTGGCTCAAAAGGTCAAAAAAAATGGGGAAATAATCGCATTATTAGATCTGCGAAAAGGGGGTCAAGCAACCCTTGAATTGCTCTCTCACGTCGATGAAGGCATGGAATACCATGAGCATCCGGTTGTATCTCCTGTGTCCAATCCAGAAGGTGTTGCGTCACTCGATGCGCAAGCTGGAGAGAACTTAGTTCGACGTTTATTTGCCCGTGCTTGGGAAGATGGAAAGATAACCAAAGACGAGCAATACCTGCTGCAAGAGGTCGTGGAATTCTTAGGCATGCACCCGGAACGAGTACGAAGATTGTCCAATGAAGCCCGTCGGGAGCAAAAAGCACCACCGCCAGAAGAAATTTATCTCGATATGTTGAGGCAAGCCTTGATTGATGGTGAATTGGTTGATGACGAAATTCGTCTGTTGGAGACCGTACGAACCGCCTTTGGGTTTGACCGGCTTACGCATGACAAATTACTCGAGGAGGCTAAAATGTCACCTCACCGGTCAGAAAACGTCGAGACGTATCGAAAATCACTCGAAACAGCACTTATGGACGGGGTGATCACTGGTGATGAAAATGCCATGCTGAATACACTACGTGAATCACTCAGTGTCACAGAAGCTCAACATGCAACTCTCTTAGCGGAGTTGAGGGACGGCGTCAACAAATAAGGAGGAAATACCATGGGAATGTCAGATGAAGAAGTCGAAGTTCATGATCAACTTACCAATTTGAAAAGAGAACTAAAATCTATTGATGATGCAAAAATTGTTTTGATAGGTGATGTCATCATGGATTGTTACATTCATGGCTACGCAAACAACCTCAACTCCCGTGCACCTGTGCCAGTCCTACGTGAAACAATGCGAGAGGAGGATGTAGGGGCAGCAGCTCACGTGGCTAGAGGACTCAATTCAATGGGATTGCAAAGTCATCTGTTCGGTGTTGTTGGTGATGACAGGGCTGGATTAAGCATTCTCGATGCTTTGGATCATGAAGGTGTCAAAACCGATGGAATTGCTATTGTTGAGGGCAGAACAACAACCGTCAAAACCAGATTATTAGCGACACGTGAAAGTCTCGTTCAAGATGAGCAATTACTGCTTCGCTGGGATATCGAAGAAGACGATCCGGTTCCTGATGAAGCGTCGGTGAGCCTCTATGACCAAGCAATTCATGAGTTAGACAAGGCAAAAGCAGTCATTCTTTCTGACTACGGACAAGGGGTCGTGAATGATTCTGGTGCAGATCGTTTAATCAAACACGCGCTGGACAAAAAGGTTCCAATTATTGCCGATCCGAAACTCACAGGACTCCATCGAACACATGGCGTTGATTGGATATTATTCCAGGCACAGGGACTGGAATTGATGCGTCGAAGGTTGGGTAGTGCCACTGGGGCAGATGCTGCAGAACGTTTGATAGAACAGCATAGTTGGAAGCATTTGGTTGTGTTGTCAGGCGAAGCCGGCGTCACGATCTATTCAGCACAAGAAGAAACCGTCCATGCACCATGCACCCTGGATGACTTGCGCCAAATGATTGGCCTCATCGATGCTGCTGCTGTGGCCATTGCCGTGGCCATTTCGAAGTCCCTGTCTGTTCAAAATACTGCACTACTAGCCAATGCTGCTTGTGAATGTATTCTCGGTGCTGAACGCACCGAGGCCTTTTCTTTGAGCCGGAAAGATTTGGTTGACCGTATTGGTGAAATGACCTGGAACCTTCAGATTTCCAAGCGATGAGGTGAGCGTGTGAGTGCTTGGCCACGCCCAACTACCGCCGATATTGGATTGCGGGCGTTCGCACCTTCGTTGCCACGACTCTTTGATGAAGCAACTTTAGGTATGCAAAGTATACTGATTTCGGATGAATCAGCTGTCGAAAGTGATGGCTTGATTCGCCATTCTGCTCAATGGAACGCTACCCTATCCACTGAAAAACATGATTCGGAAATGTTGCTTGTTCATTGGCTCGAGGAGGTGCTTTACAGGGCAGAAGTTCATCGCCAATGGTGTGTATCTTGCAACGTAATGATTCGGGAAAAAAATGGAACATTACAAGCAGAAGGCTCTGTGTCTTGGGTGAACGCCGATCACATTCTCCAAGAAGTGGAGATCAAAGCGGTGACTACGCACGAATTGCAGGTGTTTGAAGTTGAGCAGGGAAAGACTGCTGTATCTCCTTGGGAAGAGGTACCTGACTTCGAAGGACCCGGTTGGGTTGCCGACGTAGTCTTTGACATTTAGAAATGAAAAGTGGGAGGGCCTAAGGTGGACGCTCGTTCCTCCTGGCCAAGCCCACACACTTCCTCCATCCCGTGACCCCACAGCACTCATGGCCCCAGGTAGGGCTGCTCCGTTCCCGGCCTGACCTGTTCCCCCGGTTATCCAATTGCTGTTCCCCTCCGGGAACAGTTCTCGGCACCCGAGTCATGTGGGGGCGAGACATCAATGTCCGCGTATGGAAACCAAAAGGCCGCTTTCGCCGCCCAAAGGCGTTCGGTCCACCATAAAGTCGATTTGTGGTACAGGGTACGTCTAGCTCCCCACCTATCCCGTGCAATCCTACAACTGGCTCTATTTGAACAAAACCCCTCGAAAACACCTACCAACTATTCACTCAGCTTAGTCCACTGGCTATAATGATAATTAAGAGTAACAGGGCAATAATACCTCCAATGATCGTTACAAGGGAGACCACTCCAACGCTTAATCCCACAGCAGTCGCCTGTATCGCTTCGCCCAGGGGATTACCTTTTGACCGTGGGTTGAGTTGCTGGTGCTGTGCCACAACGGTTGATTGAGGAACGGATGTTGTCGGAACATTGTAGCTAACCGCACCAGAGTGAACCTGCGGTGTGACCGCTGGTGATTGAATCAAATTGTATCCAAAAGTGGTCAAAAAGAAACCGAAAGGCAGGAGCAGACAACACGCACTGAACATTGTTGGCAAGAATGTGCCTTGGCCGCATCCACGTGATACATAATCGTCTCCCGACATCAAAACCATTTCACAATTGAACCAGAGTTTCCACTCCATGAGTGCAAGCCAAATACCAAGCAGCATCACGCCCACGCCGAGAATCATTATACCAATCGATAATTGTTGCTTGGTGAGCCCAAATGTGAGGTCTTCAGTCGGTTGATTGGTATTCGAATCAGTTTGCACAGTGGCTTTACCAGTTCCGGAGCGCAACACACTTTGCTTAGTCGAACATGATGGACAGGAGATCATCCCCTCGTATTCTGCGGGTACACGAAGAATAGTTGGGCATTTGATGCATTGAATCTCGATGGTTTTTTTCTTTGGTACC
>VMHT01199327.1_pt1 | contig 11815 bp, 1 predicted proteins | sample 4693611 | NCBI WGS metagenome assembly VMHT01 (sample SAMN12280063, study PRJNA550983) | marine metagenome | isolation source: seawater sampled from same location over 5 years 0.02-0.2 micron viral filtrate | place: USA: collected off the coast of southern California halfway between the port... ...
CACGGCTGAGTTCTTAGTACGCGACAGTCGTTCTAATCTCTCGGTTAGCGGCACATTTGGAAGCCGCTGTTTTGGTCTTATACCTGGTGATGTTGTAGCGCTTAATTACGATAGTTCTGGGTTTAGCGGGAAGTACTTTAGAGTCATACAGACACAGGTCGACCTAGTGTCGATGAATGTAGGGCTACAGCTTAAAGAGTACGACAGCAGCGTCTACACCTGGAACACCAATCGGGGCAACGAACCCCTAGGCTTGTCGTGGCAAGAAGAAGTCGTAAACGCTGATCCGACAAACCTGACAATTGGGACAATTGCGACAAACACTAGAACGAGAGCTGACGGCTCTACTGCTCTGACGTTGACTGTCCCTTTCTCTGACGTTCCGGAAGCAGCGCAGTACGTAGAGATAAGCTGGGCCATCAACAACACCAACGACTACAGCACACAGCTAGTTTTTGACACAGAGAACCAGACGCAAACTGAGGTAGCGATAGAGCGTGATGGTGAGACATACGCGATACGGGCTCGCTACTTTGCTACTAACAGCTACGGCACACTCATGCCCTCAGCGTACACGGAAACCACACATGCGGTTGCTGATCTGTCGGGTACTAAGCTTGATGGTATCGAAGACGGCGCTACACAGAACACAGGTGACCTAGCTGATCTCGACACAGTAGACACAGATCAGATAGATGACGACGCCATTACTGTAGCAAAGCTCGACACGTCTCTTGAATCTACCAACTACCAGGCAGGTGTATCGGGCTGGAAGCTCACTAAGGCCGGAGTGTTTGAAGCCGGTGACGGTACATTCCGAGGCGCACTGACCGCGACCAGTCTAAGCTTAACCGCAGACGCAAAAGCGAGCCTTTTGGATTCGCTAGATCTTGAAGAAACATTTTACGCGCTAAACACTATCAACTACGGCGCACTGGCAAACATCACCTTTACACCTAACAACATCCATAGCACTGGTGCGAATGTTGGCGAGGTTACGGTTCACGCTGGATCAATGAAGGCTGGGTCTACGACGTACAATCATCCGGCAGATGACACAGTATATACGTCATATGAGGGCGCGATAAAACCTCCTTACGCTGGCGGTCACTTCTATATTATTTGGAGCGCCACATTAGTGTGGGCGTCGGACAGCTCTCGCAGATTTACTACAAGCGATGCCACAACTCTAAATGGCGCAGATTACATGTTTGTCGCTATTTATGATGAGGTAAATAATCAGTGGAAAGCCGTTGATAACCTCAACGCTACGACTAACTTCACGCCTCTTGATACTGACTATGTGATTGCAGTAGGCACTAAGACAACCACGACAGGGGGCTTTGAGTCACTTAAGCCGCTTATTGTTTATGCGGACGATCCAGAAGCTGACCAAACTGTAAACGCCCTAAATGCTGGCACTACTATCACTGACGGTGGCATCACGTTGAGCAGTGGAGGTGTCATTAAAGGTGGTCAAGCTGAATACAACGACGCAGACGCATCAGGGTTCTTTTTAGGCTACGACACAGATGCCTATAAATTTAGTATTGGCAACAATGACAACAGCCAACGCCTTACCTTTGACGGAACCAACTTAGGCGTCAAAGGAACCATTACGGTAGGTAGTACCAATTTAACCGAGACAAACACGCTCAACGCAAACACCACGCCAAGCGATGTGGGACTAAATGTTGACTACGCGCTGGAGGGGATCAATTACAACGCCCTTTCTAATGTTACGTTCGTTGCGAACTCTTCCAACGGCACTGCTGACTCTAATGATGGTGAGACGTACATCACAGCGGGAACACTGAAGGCGGGGTCCACCACTAGAACAATAGCCGCAGGTGTTTTGCACTCGAACTATGAGGGGACAAATAAGCCGCCCTATTCAGGCAATCATTTCTTTATTATATCCGGCGCCTCTGATGCGTGGGCGTCTGATTCTTCGGCAAGGTTTCAAACGAGTAACGCAAGCACGCTCGGCGATAACTCCGTAAACGACCACATCTTCATTGCCATATATGATGACGGAAACGATCAGTGGAAGGCGGTAGATAACGTCGGCCAAACAACAGACTTCACACCGCTAACAACAGATTACGTAATAGCGGTCGGCACTAAAACATCATCCAGCGGTGGTTATGACTCCCTTGTGCCGATTACAGTCTATGCGGATGACCCGGAAGCCGATCAAACTGTAAATGCTTTAGAGGCAACCACGACGATTACCGGTGGCGGAATTACCATGTCGGCAGGTGGCGTAATTAAGGGCGGACAAACAGCCTTTAATACTGGCACGGGCTTTTTCCTAGGCTACGACACAGACGCGTACAAGCTGTCCATCGGCAACGCCAGCACTAACTCTCTTACCTTTGACGGGACTGATTTAGCTGTTACGGGAAGCATTACAGCGGGATCGTTTACGCTATCTACCGGCGCTTCACTCTCTGACGCCGACAATCAAATATCAAACACAAACAACAATGCGTTTTTCCGTTATGAAACTACAGCGGAGAATGATGACGTTTCAGCCTTAAGTGACAGCGACTTCAGTACGGCGTTCGGGCGCAACCCAAGAAACCGCGACATACTGATTGTAGTAAACACAGAGAGCGATCCAGATGTCAGTGCGGCGTATGTCTACGACACATCGACAGACCCTAGTGCGTTCGTCGCTAAAAATGATTTCTTGACTGGCGATCTAATCGTTGACGGTACGGTCAAAGCCGCCAACATTGACGTTAATGATCTTATTACTTCCGGAAGTTTGCTTACCGGATCAGCAACAATCAGCAACAACATCCGCATCGGCTCAAACGAATCTGTGTTTTCGGCTGACAGCAATGGCATATATCTAGGTAACGAAACTTTTGCTGATGCGGAGTTTAGCGTTACACCGGCTGGGGCTTTGTCCGCTACGGGAGCGACAATAAGCGGCGCTATAACAGCAACCTCTTTAAGTCTTGATTCCGGAGTAAGCATAGGTTCCAGCAACTTAGATACCACGGTTGTAGCCGGCGCCGCGGCTGGTGCTACTGCGAACCAAGACGCAACCTCAACCATCTTAGGCGGTAATCTCACAGGCACAGTCAACAACGTAGCTGCGGCCACTGTTACCTCGGGAGCGGCGGCGGGAGCTACGGCCTCGCAGGTCAATAAAGGTCTGGCTTTACTTATAAACCAGACGGCTAGTGGATCAAGCAATCCCGGCGAATGCGGCCTTGTGGGTGTAGACAAGAATGGATCACCCGCCACGTCAACCAACGGCTTCATAATATATAACGGTACAAAATACACTGTAGAACGCGGCCAGTATTCATCGGATCACACGATTCTCACTAACCTTGCCAATAAGAAGGGTTTTATCTGTATTGATGTAAACAATACAAAGCCGTTTGATACGACCACCTATGGCAACTTTGATATTGCCTTCGTCTATAAAGTGGGCGATCAGTGGTACTACGACGAAAACAGCACAAGCGAAATTCAGTTTACGCCTTCCAGCATTACTGGAAACCAAACAGGAACGGACAACACAACCACCCCAAAGCTGCTTGCTATTGGCTATCTGGAAACCGGATCGCCGGACGCTATAACGGCTGGTGGTTTGTTTGAGCCAGTAGAGCTAGAGTCTGCGCCCTTTTACGGCGACACCCGCAACAGCGGTTCCGTTGGCGGTATAAGCATTACAGGCTCAAAACTGTATGCCGGAGATGGTGATTGGGGCGACACAGACACCGGGTTTTACTTAGACAGCGGCGGCGACTTTAGTCTAAAAGACAAGCTTAAGTTTGACGCATCAGAAGCCACCTTAACGCTGGACGGACAGCTTAACGCGACCAGGATTACGGTTGGCTCTGGCGATGATACGGCGGCAATGCAAGCGACAGGCGACGTACGTTTCTGGGCGGGCAGTGAAAATCCATCGGCAACTACGCCTTTCGTTGTGCAGAAAGACGGTGAGGTCTTCGCTCGCAACCTTGTACTTACAGACACAGATGGCAACGAATACTTCAACGCGGCAGAAGGCTTTACCAATCTAGCGCTTACTGAAGTAGTGAGTGAAATTGAAGGCGCAAAGATTACCACTTACTCAGAGGCTCTTTCTTCTGACAGCGGCCAGATTGAGATTACTTTTGAGCAGACCTCAAACGTCACATTTAGAGGCAAGCTGAACGCTAACTTTTTGGGGACGGCGACTAGCAACAACCAAACAACAGCAGGGACTAACGCTCGTTCTGCGATCCCTGATAATTTTACGATCATGCTCCGCTATCACAGCACGTCGGGCTTTACGTCGTCACAAGGTACGCTGATTGCTTCACAGCAATATACTAAGGTTGCGAACGGTGTAACCCCTACATCAACGCAGTACGCGCTATCAACTAACAACACTTTTTTCGAGCCAGAATTACAAGAATACTTTGCGACCTCCACTGTCATTAAGACCGATGCGGGTGCGCCTAATACCTCGGGCTTCGTAATTCTTGAGTCAACAGTAACCAACTTCCCTACCGGCACTCAGTATATAAAGGCATTTATTAGCACTACCGACAGCGGATACGACCTACGAAACAAGGTGACATCATCAGCATCTCGTACTATTGAGATACAAGACAACACCTCCGGCGGCGGATTTACGATTGACGGTGGAGCTGCTCAGTCAGTCGGAGCTGCGGATATTACATCGGTAGCTATTGCTACGAACAACGGCATCTCGGGTGCGGCAACAGCCAGCGCAGGTGCGGCATCCTTTACGCTTGGCTTAGGCGACATTACGCCAACATCAGTGACCACTACGGGAGACGTCACGGTCGGCGGTAATTTGACGGTGAACGGGAGCACCACAGAGCTAAACACCACGACGCTCCAGGTGCAGGACAAGAACATCGTTCTCAACTTTGCGGACAGCGATACAAGTAGTACCGCTGACGGTGCCGGTATCACAATTCAAGACGCCGTAAATGCAAGCACAGACGCGACGATGCTCTGGGAGTCAACGCATGACTATTTCAAATTTAGTCACACGGTCGGAGTTCCTCTATTAGGCGCAAATGGTGTCGCTTTTTATACATCAACAGACAACCAAGACATTAACTTGTTGCGCGTGTCTGGCCGTACTGATGATGCAATCTCCACGAGCGCCTCTTATGGCTTCAGCCTTAAATACTTAGGCACAGGCACAGAAAACAACAACACGCTAACGCTTCTAGCAGATAATCAAACCGCTCAAAATCAAGAGACCGCATTTACCGTTTATCAAGACGGGACCATGACGTTTGGAAAGGCGCTGACCTTTACTAACAACACCTTCAATATGCCAGTCGGAGGTATGCGACTCAGTCAGACAGCGTCAAACGCAACCGCCAACGTAACTTCATTAATATTGTCAGCCTTTTGGGATGACATTGGCACTCAAAGCAATTTCATTGACTTCCGGTCAAGAGACGGCAATGACAATGAATACCCGCAGGTGCGTATCGGTGCGGAAAATAAAGATCCGCAAGGGTCTCAAACAGAAGAAGGCAAAGGCTCCTTTGTCGTCTATACCAATGACGCTACCGGCCAAACACTTGGCGCAACGACCGACCTGTCTAAGCGATTTGAAGTTCACAACGAAGTAACCACCGTCGTAGGAAAGATCATCGCCGGTGAAGCTTATACCGTTGGTGGTCAAGTCATGCTTCAGGGTAATTACAGCGACGGCACCACGCACGTTATAGGGTCAACTTACAGCTCAGGCGGCGGTCATTTAAGTTATGGTGCGTACCCTAGCACCACAAGCGCAACAGAATTCCTCAGCTCTACAGGCGTAGCATTAAACAGGACGGCTTACAAATACGACACCAGCCATCGCTGGTATATAGGTGCGAACCAGACGATTGCGGAAGGTAGTGCGGTATCGTTGACCGAGCGCATGGAGCTAACATCCAGTCAGTTACTCGTAAAGGATGGCGTCAATGTAGTCTCTGACTCTGGCTCTGGGGGTACTACAAACGCATTCGTTCTTAAGTCTACAGGGTACACAAACAACGTCACCAAGCTACTACAGGATCACGCGAATGCGAGATCTACGCTAGAAACGTCTGAGCGACCTCTCTATATCTACTCAGCAACAGCAGGAAGTACCGGCGCTCAGATCAGGATGTATACCAACGGCACGAATGCCGCCGCGCTTGGCTTCCTACTGGATGCAAACCAAGACATCACGCTTTATGGGGATGTGTCTAACAGCGGGCAATTTAGATCTAGCAACAGCACCATCGGTTCGGTTGGCGCACTAGGGACAATCACGAACGCTGGTTTCTTGGCAGGCACGACCTCCAGCGGTATTGGCATTGATTCCAATGAGATCGTGTTCTTTAACAGCGGCGTCGGCTACATAAACCAAGATACAGACAACGACTTACGATTCTATCTTGGCAACCAACGGGAGGGTGGTAATGGTAACTCGCTTGTCATGTCGCTGTTGGCTAACAAAAACGTCAGCATCAACAACGCTTTATCTGTGGGCGGTAATCTTACTGTTACGGGTTCGTTTTCGGCAGGCTCTTTATCAGCTACAGACTCTTTCACCATCACATCAGCCGATGCAACACCAACCCTCAACTTCAACTCCAACACCGCCACAGATTCGGCTGTAGATTTTGCGATACGTGCTAACGGCGAAAACCTAGAGTTCATTGAGCCAGAGGAAGCGAACAAGGTTCACTTTAAGATCATAGATGACGGCGGTGTGAGCGCGCTTGATGGTTATAAGTACGGAAGCTCAGATACCCAGATCATTAGCGGCACCGGAAATATAACAGCACAGAATATCTCCTCTGCCGATAGCATTAACGCTGACTTCGGCGCTATTCGTGGTAAGTACATTCTTGGCAGAAACACCGGCCACTCAGATCAGGATATGCTCTGGGCCATATCAGATGAGGATACCAACGAATCCATAGCGCATAAGCTGGGCCAGTCTGTAACTGCTGACTGGTTAGAAAAAGCTGATGACGCAACGGCCCCAGCCAGTGGTGTGTTCACAATAGACGGCGCTCGCAACATGACGTTCGGGCCGTACATTCCGATTGATGACAATACTGAAATTACGTTTGAGACTTGGGTCAAGCACGTATCCGGAACTGACGACGTAGGTCGTTTTTACGCTGGTGGTCAGTTCTATGATGGTAGTCAAACCAGCCTAGGGAATGTGAGTAGATACTGGGGCGCAAACGGTGATTATCAAGATTCAAACAATACTGGATGGAGGCACATTAAAGGCGTCTTAAAGGGTAGTGCCATACGAAGTGCGTCCGGAACAAGCACTGCTCAGTATGTGCGCTTCTTATTCCTGTTCAACTACCAAGCCAGTGGAAACAAATCAATTTTTTGCGGTACTAAGTTTTACGTCTCACGCAAAACCATAACAAGCCTGTACCACAAGAAGTCAGATTTTACTGGCACCGCTGAAGACACTGGGTTTAGTAGCGGGTATGGCAACGGCACGGGTGTGACTGAAATCATTGACGGCTCTGGTGTTATCAACACGCCGTCTTATTATCAGGTTGCAGGGACTACGGTTATAGACAGTAACAGGAACGCTTTCGTTGCTGAGTACGTCATGCACGAAGGCGACACCAACACCAATGTCCGCTTCCAAGACAACCGCATCACAATAAACGCGGCTGACGGAAATAGCTCCATTGATTTACACAATAACGGCACGATCTATCACGAAGGCACATCGCAGTTTTATGGGGACGTCAACCTTGGCGCTGATACTGACGCAAGCAGATTCCTTACCATTAACAAGGCGACAACCGGCACAAACGGCATCATCTTAAGGAATGGCGGCAACAACAAGGTCAAGCTACTGCAAAACGCAGCGGAGTTCTTTGAGCTTCACGTAGGCAATACTCTCGCGCTTACAGTGAATGAGTCGCATCTAGCGACCTTTGAAGGCGACATCAAAGCTGAAACCGCAGTATTTGAGAAGGCGCAGGGTAGCGGAACAAACCTCACGCTCCGTAGCACGATGGATGACATTGATGGCGGCGGAGCTACGCTACACGGCGTTGCACTGAACTTTGAAGCGACAGACACGAACGCAACTTTTACGCCTCAAGCTCAAATCAGAATGTACGTTAAAGACTACTCCGGTGATAGCGGCGCTCCATCTGAAGGGATGGGCAACCTTGCGTTTCTCACTGGTCAGGGATCTGGTTCGTCTGGCGGCGGCTCTTTAAATGAGGTCATGCGGGTCACAGAAGATCAAAAAGTCGGCATAGGAACAACGACCCCATCAGAGACGCTTACCGTCAACGGCGATGTTTCTGGGGTTGTATTTCGCTCAACAGGAGTAGGGTCAAACAATCCAACGCCCGCATCTAATAATCTACGTGTTACCGGCTATGGGATGATAGGCAATAGAGGCAATCTATATATTACAAATGCCGAAGCGGACGGCCTTGTTCAGATTGGCGTGGGGGGAGCGCATAACGCCAACCCAGCCTTTACTGTAACAGCAAGCACGGTCAATGCTCATGGCAGTACCTTCGCCTCGGGGGCTATAACCAGCACTGGCGCGTCAAGCTTTGGCTCTATGTCTGTGGGAGCAATAACTAGCACAGGAAATCTTCAAGCTCGGACAGGTACGTTTACCGGTCAAAACGGTACGGCTTTAACTGTAAACAGCGGAAGTACTAACGTCACGGCTTCATTCACATCTGGAGACGGTGAGGCTTGGATATCCATAAAAGATGATGATTCAGGAACCTATGGTCTATTGATAGGACATACGGGCGGTGATGCCAATCGTCATTTTGTAGTAGCAGATTCCAGCGCCGTAGATAGGTTCCGCATAAATACCGGCGGCTCCATCACAATGGTAGATGACATCACAGGTACAGGTGATTTCAAAACCAGCGGTGGATTCCTTGAGGCGGGTACGGGGTCAGGCACAGGCGGGTCATTTGTACTCAAACAACGGTACTCTGGAACAGCGCACCACATCGCCACCTTGGGAACCATGTACTCCAGTGGGTCGTGGTTGCTGGGCTACGGCGTAGGACCAAAGGCTGGCGGCTATGGCTACGTGTCCACGTTTAGCAACTTCAGCGGCACACGAAACGCTTTAGAGTTTTACAACAACGGCTTCAAAATTCTGTATGCGGCTGCGCAGGAAACGGCAGTTGGCAATGATATTACAGGCATTACAACGCCATTCAATTTTAACTCTGTCACGGGCGCACTAACTCTTAAAGGCACGGCTCCTAATTTAATTCTTGGCAATGACTCAGAAGCCGACAACTACATTAAGTTCCAAGACAACCAAGACGTTGGCGGTCAATACTTTCAAATCACGTATAGCTCAGGCACCAACCAGTTCTCAATGGGTCACGATGAAGATCCAGACTTCTTCCGAATCCTTGGGAGCGCGGCAAGTCAGTCTGTAGAGATACACAGTGCGGCTAATGATGCGCTATTGATAGCAAGTGCTAACGGTGGCATTAATTTCACTGGCGGTAACAACCGCATTTACTTTAATAGCTATAGAGCGCTTGAGGGAAATACCGCTGGCACCTCTTTACAAGTGGGTGAAGGCTACACCACAACAAATATACAAAGTACCGACACCTTTATTGAAAATCAGCTTGCGATTGGCGGTACAGCAAGTTTCGCGGCAAGAGATAATTTCCAAATACACGCGAAGCACACGGGAACGTGTCGCTTACTGCTAGAGGCTGATACCGACAACGCAACAGAAACTGATATCGTTCAAATCCGAATGGAGCAGGACGGATCGGCTGTTAATGCTCGCATTGGTTTTAAAAGTGACAACGTCTACGAAATCATTAACGAATATGGGTCATCTATGGTTTTTGGCGTCGGCAATGTCGCACGTCTCACCATAGACAATAACGGCAACGGCACGTTTGGCGGCAACGTCACTGCTTACTCCGACGCTAGGCTCAAGGACAATATCGTCACGATTGATCGTGCTCTTGATCGCGTGATGTCTATGCGGGGCGTGTTCTATGACCGCATAGATGAGCCTACGCTTGGCCGCCAAACAGGTGTCGTGGCGCAAGAGATGGCGGAGTGCTTGCCCGAAGTCGTTATGGAGGATGACGGAGGAACCCTCACCGTAGCCTACGGGAACGTAGTGGGCACATTGATTGAGGCTATAAAAGAACTGCGTCGTGATAACGAAGAGTTACGCGACCTTGTTAATCAACTTACGAAAAAACTGGAGAAGTAACATGGCTATAACCAAAACTATTGTAGTAAAACGAATCGACGTGTGTCCCGTCCCTGGTTCTGACGCTAGGGTTGTTGTTAGGCGGTCTATCGCCTTTGACGACGCGACAGATGACACGTTACCCACTTACACTGACGATACAGTCACGCTTGTGAAGTACACCAACACCACTGATGAGGATGGAAACGAGACTCAGTCATTAACTGATTACAGCACACAGGATGCTTTGGTCGTGACTGTGTGTGACGCTATTTGGAGCTAATACATGTCTAACGAAACAGTAACGGTTTATGGCGACCAGGAGACCAGTAGCTTCATTATTGGTAATAACGGAACAGCCAGTAATCCGTTACTGATGTTGGTCGGAGACACACTGTCAGTTACGCATCAAAATTTTTCACAAGCTGGCGGTGCCATTTTTGTAAGTAGTTGGGCTAGTAGTCACTGGACGAGCACTACAGGTGTGTCGGTGGGCACTGGCTCAACTGCAACAAAAACAGTCAAGACCGGAGCCACGCTTAACGTCACAGACACGATTTCGATACAACGTACCGGATTTACCACAGCGTACATTTACGTCAAAATCGTCAGCGGTATCGATACAACTCCCAACGACTTTAGCGGATCGCTATCGAACATCACTGGTGCAGTTCCTAGCCAAGAGTACTTAATCGGATCGTTTCAAGTTAGCGGGATAAATACGCCAGTTTCGTTAAGCACTGGCGGTACGGGATCACCACAAAGCCAGGTCGGTAATAACGGGACAAAAAGCTCTAGCACTAAAACCGTTAACAACGGCAGCCAGGTTTATATCTACGGAACAGCGCCGTCATCCTATAACGCAAGCACAAGCGTCTCGACCACAGTCGGCAGCACAACTGTAGTACGTACTATTAGCACACCAGCCGACCCCGCCACTGGTACGCGAATCCCGTTTACACCTTCAAGCGGTGCGATAAGTATTGATAACGTGCGGAGTTTTTTCGGCCCAAATACAGGCACTAGTGTTTCGCTGGGAGACTACTATCGCGGAGGGACGTATGTCATCAGCACAACAACAGGAACACCTAACAACTCAGGCGTCCCGGCGTCGGGGCAAATACAGCTTGATGACTTTTACAACTCGTTTACCACGATGTATTTCTCTACGGCACCAGGCAATAAAAGTGACTTCCTGGTTACGTCGACCAACTCAGATACCACGACGCTAAACTGGAATCGTGACGATGATTGGGAGATAGGGTATGGGCCCGACATGGAAGACGGGGTCGACTACAGAATCACACACGAAACTACTGTATACGGAGGAAACATCGGCGCACCTTCCGTTTACCAAATAAGTTTTGGTGGTACGACAAGAGACTTAACTGTCGCGGCCAACAGAAGCTCCCATACTTTTGCGTATAGCAGCAACAACGCCAACGCAATTACCGTGACCGTGACGGCGCCTACTACTACAGAAAAATTTATAGAAGGAAAGATCACCTTTACGATAAGACACAAAGAGCAACCCAGCTACACGGACAGCACCGTTTTCTATTACTACGTGACAATTTATGG
>VMHT01045487.1_pt1 | contig 11814 bp, 19 predicted proteins | sample 4693611 | NCBI WGS metagenome assembly VMHT01 (sample SAMN12280063, study PRJNA550983) | marine metagenome | isolation source: seawater sampled from same location over 5 years 0.02-0.2 micron viral filtrate | place: USA: collected off the coast of southern California halfway between the port... ...
CCACCAGATACAGATTACCAACGTGGTTTTTTGGAGGGCATGGAACAGTATTATCAATCTTTAGGGAGGGTATAACATGATAACATTTATATCAATCGTTATGATTATATGGTCAATACTTGTAATCTATATCAAATCAGGAGATAAATATTAAAATGGAAACTACTATGAAAGCGTGGCAAGCCAATTCAATTTTGGATACGCTAGAAGATTATCTTGAAGTGCCTACTACATCAGAAGACTTAAAAGAAATTGATGAAATCTTATCGGAGGAATTATAATGGTAGATAAAGAAGATAACATCAGAACTTTCTACGAATTGCGTATTGTTGAGAGTGAAGGTGGGTATGATTATGTTATTGACATGTACCACACGGACTATATAATGGAAGCTATGGATATTCGTGATAGATGGGTGAAGCGTGGCAATGACGTTTATGTAACTAAAATAACACATGAGAAGGTGAATTTATGAATAGAAAGAAAGTAATGGAATACCTAGTGAGTGAGAACATTCCAGCCGTTGATCTAATTGTTGAATTACTCAATAAAGATGAGACGTTGATCGACTTAATTATTAAGATGGATAGAGCAAGAAAGGGTAAACATGATAGCTAACATGGATAATTTAAGAGACCTACAGGCTAGGGTAAACTTAGAGACTGCAAGTCATATATCTACAGAGTATAACCTTGGTGGTGTTAGGTTGTACCACCAAGCTACTGAAGATAAACCAAAAGAATATTTAACTGAAACAGTGCCTATTGACAATGCTATTGCATACCTTGAAGGATGCCTGTATAATCACTATTTAAATTAAAGGAGTATAACATGAAAACAATAATTAAAATAACTGCTGTACTACTGGCAACGATAGGTACTGCTAGTCACTCTTCTCAAATTATGGTGGGGTCTGCAATAGATGGTGAGGTAATAAACAAAACAGAGTTATTGCCATTACCTAACGTGTCTTGTGACTTAGCTGTTGATATAGTTGAACAAAACCTAGCGTCTACACCTGTAGGTTGGGTACGTTTTAGGTTTCACTCCAGAGATGGAAAGTTTATGAGATACAATGCTAAAAAGAATGGCATAGACTATATGGTCATATGCTTTGAAGATTAATTAGAACAACTGTAATAACTATAACATAGGAAAGGATTATATTATGAAACAGTTTATGGAAATATCACCAGACGAATACCATGAAGTACTTAAAGAAAAGACTGTTGTACAGAGTGATGAGCGATATTCTTATACTGAATACTATTACGCTTGCCCTAACTACGGCGTTAATAGTTGGAGGCGTTATATTAATATGGACTACAACAGTAATGTTAGACCTATAATAGATGAGGATATACTACCTTTAAAAGCAGGTACAATATATGTTCACACTAAGGAGAGTACGCTTAGTGCCTTTGTGGACTCTAAGTACGGCTCACTTGATGATGTTGCTGACTCTCTTGTTCGCAATGAAGACGTTAAGTTTGATCAAACAAGTGCATTGGCTGAGTTCTTAAAACATACTACTCACAAAGAGTACAATGGTTTAAATGGTTCAGACTTGCAATGGTCGGACATAACTAAAATACTTTCAATTTTCAACCCTACTGAGTGCCCCCATAACAAGGGTCAGATAGCTATGTTCCTTACACACAAGGATAAGCTTAGAGATCGTGTCTCTACCATGAAAGGTGGCAAGGCACTTCGACGTATGTTTGCTCACTTAAATAATCAACACATCGCTAGTATGACTGAGGATTGTATTGAGCAAACAAAACCTCGTGAGTTTGAGTTAGTATATTCAGAAGAAGCGGTGGATTTCGTGACAGCTTATGAACATACTACAGTGTCATACCGCAACCCACGTCTAGCCTCTGATCGCAAGAACTTAGCTACATCTTGTATGCAACAGGTAGGTAGACACGATGACTATGATTGTGAAGGTACTTACTACAGTGTAGGTGAGGCGTATGCCTCTGGAGACTTCGGTATCCTATACGTTAAGGATAAGAAAAACCACATTGCAGGGCGTGTAGTTATTGGTATACATCGTACTGACATGGACGTTACTTATGTTCATAACTCAATGTATGGTGCATGTGAGCAATCACTCAACATGATGCAATGTTACTTAGATGAGATTGGTTCTACATTCCACAACGATTCGTATGGGGCGTGGAATGGCCTAAAGCTTAGAGTACTAGGCGATATACATGACCCAATAGTACCTTATGTAGATGGTGAGTATCGCTGTGATAACGTCCGTATCAATGGTAAAGACTACCTTATCTTAAATGATGATGGTGAATATTCACTTACTGATACTGATGGTTCATTATGCCGTGGCCATGTCTGTGACTGTTGTGGTGAGCTTGAAGACGAAATTCTTTCTACACCATGTGGTGACAACTACTGTAGATACTGTTACGACGATAACTATACAAACTGTGCTATAACTGAAAATGACATACACAATGAAGATAGTGTATTTGCTCACCTAGTTATAGGTAAAAACGCTGATGGTGAAGATATGGTTAGAGAGATGGACATGCACATGGACTACGCAGTATATGTAGAATTTACTGAGGAGTACTGGTACATTGAAGATTGTACTTACCATGAGTCTACCCAAGAGTATATACCTAACCGCATCTTCGAAGACTACATTGACTACTACGAATCAACACAAGCAGAACTGGAAGAAGCATGAATAAATTCGATAGAATACAACAGCTTATTACAATGATGTCTTACAAGCGTCCTGCTTACAGTGCATCAGAGAAAGCTTTTGCTGATAGGTTCTTATTGCCTGTGTTTGGCAATCCTGATAGGTTTGGTAACTTCATACACATTGTAGGTAATCAGCCTGACGTTATGTTTGCAGCACATTATGATACTGTTCACAAGACTGAGGGTATGCAGGGTGTTACAATGGATCACGCAACTGGTATATTGTCAAAGACTAAAGTAGATGGTGAGTGCTTAGGTGCTGATTGTACTACTGGTGTTTGGTTACAGTTAAACATGATCGAAGCAGGTGTAGAGGGTGTGTACGTCTGTCATGCCGCCGAAGAGATAGGTGGCCTTGGTTCACGAGGCATTGTTGAGGACTATGTACAAAACCCTAACCATAATTACCCTTGGTTAGATTACATATACTCAGTAATATCATTTGATAGGTTGGGTACTACTAGTGTAGTAACACATCAATCAGGAGAGCGTACTTGCAGTGATATATTTGGTTACTCTTTGATTGACTGTTTAGGTTCTCAATGGAACTTAGAGCTTGACAAATATGGGACTTATACAGACTCAATGGAGTATGCAGAAATAATACCAGAGTGTACTAACCTAAGTGTTGGATATTACAATCAACACACAGTAAGAGAGACACAAGACGTATTCTTTGCACTAACACTGCTTGAGAAGCTCAAAGAAGCCGACTGGGGGTGGTTGGAGATAGAACGTGAACCAACCCCCTTGGCAATATTGACAAGCCCAGAGGAGACAGATATGGATGTCAAAGAAATTATAGAAATAGAAGCTATAGAGAGGTTGATAACCGACCACCCTAAACGTCTAGCAGAGATGCTATATGACCTAAACTTAGATGTAGAGTTACTAGTAGAACACCTACAACTAGATCATTTTCAAACAGCTTATTATAGAAGGAATTATCACTAATGTCATTTACTTATATCGTAGAGATCAAACAAAACAAGTACCTAGTGGAGTCAACAACAACTAGCTCCCTATCTAAAGCAGTATCTTATGCTGAGAAGAACACTCTTGTAGGCGACTTAGTTGTCGTCTCCGAGGGTTATGAAGGCTCAGATGGTGTCGTCGAGGGAGTTGATCATGTAACTTCTTGGTATGTTGATTAAAATAATGCTTGACAAGTTATTCAAGTATCGTTACAATACAACTTGTTGTTATACTTTAAGTATTAACTAATATTATCTTACTAAAGATATAGGAGATAAGTATTACTTAAAGTATACTTAATGTATAGGAGAGTTACATGAAAGAAACTAAACAATACACTTGCGCAACCTGTTACTCCACCGACTTACAATGGAGAGCATTTGTCTCTTGGGATTACATCGCTCAAGAGATGGTTATAGATGAAGTAGGTGAAGACATAGCTAACGAAGCTTATTGCTTTGATTGTGGCCAAGATGTAGAAGTAGAAGCAACAACAATCGTTCATAGATTAATAGGAGAGTACTAGTTGAAGTTATACACAAACAACAAAGGACAATGGGTAGGCACTCAGGCAGATGCAAAGAAGTTAGGTAAGTATACTAACCCTGATGTACCAGTCGATAAGAAAGGCCTACTCGAATTTCTAAACACAAATAGTGTTGGCACTACTATGCAAGAATCAGAGCCAGTACAAATCATTAAGAAACCAGATAAAAAGAAACCTAGAGAAGGTTCTTGGGATACATTCAACAATGTACGTGACCACCTTGAGACTTGTAGTGCCAATGATCTAAATACTGCACTATCAATTATTACTAACCGACTACACGATTTTATCAAATAGGAATATAAAATGATGATAGACCCAATCCTAGTAGGACTAGGAATATTAGTAGGCATTGTTGTTTATCAACAGTGGGTTATTAGAAACATACAGATTGATCTTGATGATGTAATAGATGGACACAATAACTTAGTTCAAACAATCGTTCAAGTATCTAATAATAATTTAAATAATTAATAACAGAGGGGGGCTTTACAGAGTTCCCCTCTTACTTTATAATAACACACATACTGTTATTATGAGTACTTAGTACATGACGATGTATACTCTTTGAAGCACCAGACGGAGATTGCAACCTGAGGGGTGGAGAGGTTCTAAGTACTTTTAATAGGGGTATAGTTCAATGGTAGAACATTTGATTCCAAACCAAATGATGTGGGTTCGATTCCTACTACCCCTGCCAAATAACAAAGGAGAATATAATGGATGTAGATTTGATAGACTATATGGGTAGTGACTTGTCTGTAGTTAACGCGGCTAGAGTTAGTTTTGGAAAGTATAACCGTATCTTTGATGAAGTAAAGGACTCAAGGTTAATAAACTACCTAGCAAGACACAAGCACATGTCACCTTTCGGACACGCATTTGCTACGTTCCATGTATCTGCTCCTATCTTTGTAGCACGACAGCTAGTCAAGCATAAGTTTTTACGTTGGAATGAGATTAGTAGAAGATATGTAGATGATGACCCAGAGTTTTATATTCCTAAAGTTTGGCGTGGTCGAAGTGATGACAAGAAACAAGGCTCTCAAGGTTTATCTAAATCTCAATATTTTCCCAGTGTATACACTAAAGAGCTTACAGAAAAAGCTTTAGAAGACTACAAGAAAATGTTAATGCAAGGGGTTACTCCAGAACAAGCTCGTATGGTATTACCTCAGAACACAATGACTGAGTGGTACTGGAGTGGTAGTCTAGATGCCCTAGCTGATATGTGTAACTTAAGATGCACAAGCGATACGCAGTTAGAGACAAAGATAATAGCTGACAATATTGATAACACAATGAGGGGTCTTTACCCTGTCTCATGGAAAAGTTTAAGAGGAGAATAAACAATGCTAGCTTTAACAGCAACTACAGTTATATTATGTATAATACTTTACTTAGTAGTAACAGATAAAGGAGAAGACTAATGCTTAAGAAAGACTTTTATGAATGGTTAGACACAATGCCAAGTGGCGACTATTACGAAATTGAAGACAATGATGATGGTGTTTTTACTGTAACCTTCACAGGCATTGATGATAAGACTAGAATTAAAACACTTAAAGAGGTTGACACTGGTATCGTTGTTGAAGTCAATGATACTGAATACAAAAGATTCTTTGACAACAGAAGCCCTTTTGACTGGGCATTGATAGGAGATAGAATAGTATGATAAACATACCCAATGCAGAAGATGCTAGTGACATATCACATTCTTACAGAACAAAAAGACTACAGGATACTATCAAGAGTGCAATGCACCAAGGTAAACAGTGTTGTTATCTACAAGAACACTTGACTAATCCTGAGGATGTGTTAGAATTACAAGAACTAGGGTATGAAACAAGTGTAGATAGTAGAAGTGATCTATGGATATATTGGAGAAGATTAAATGAGTAACTTAGTTCATCAACCATGCCCCTACGAAGCATGTGGCTCATCAGATGCTTTCTCTTGGGAGCAAGATGAACAGGTAGGCCATTGCCACAGTTGCTCTAGGTCTTACCCGATGTCGGGTATGGGTCAGCTACAGATATTTGATTGGGTGGCTAGTGACTATCCATTGAAGAAAAGAAAGGAGAATATAATGAATGCAGAAATAGTATCAGGTACTTATGAAGGTATCCGAGGTATATCAGCAGAGGTTTGTCAATTATATGGTATTCAACTACAATTAGATGCTAATAACAGTCCAGTACGTTACGCCTTCAAGTGGCCTAACAATGTTAAGTATCGTGGATACGATGAGAAGAAGTTCTGGTTAAAAGATAGGTCGTCACTTGATGATCTATTCGGGCCAGACTTCAACAGCGGTTCATCTAATAGGTTGTACATTACCGAAGGTGAGTTTGATGCCGCATCCCTCTTCGAGGTACTAGGTAAGTCATTCCCCGTCAAGTCAATCCCTGGTGCATCTATCTCAGAGAAGTTTATCAAGAAGAATTTCGAGTATATGAATAGCTTCAAAGAAGTTATCTATGCAGGTGAGTTAGATGATGCAGGTTCAGTAGCCGCAGAGAGATTGTATCAACTTTTCCCAGAGAAGTTCTTCTTTGTACCAATGTCCAAACACAAGGATGCTAACGAGTTCTTGATGGCAGGTGATAAGGATGACCTGATGTGGTCAGCCAAGAAACCTCAACGCTTCTCACCAGACAACTTCTACATCGGTGATCTGGATATTGAAGAAACAATTAAGAAAGAGAACCCTTACAGCTACGTTCCAACAGGACACAGTGGACTAGATGATAAGATCAGAGGTCTCGTTAAAGGCGGACTAACCTTTGTTAAAGCACCACGAGGTGGGGGTAAGACTGAGATGGTACGCTTCTTCGAGTGTGGACTTCTTTCTAATGACCCTAAGGTTAAGATAGGTCTGATGCACATGGAAGAAATGAGGTCAACTACTTATCGAGCTATGGCAACTTATGAGCTAGGTATCAACGTCCGTACTAAAGAGGATGCTGCAACTAACGGCATCACTGAGGACAATGTTATCAAAGCGGCTCAGAAGATGGCCGATGACCGTACTGTAGTTTTTGAGCTTAGATCACATGATGACCCTATGAAGCTCCTAGACTACGTTAGAATGGCGGCTACAGTGTATGGTGTTGACTATGTATTTATTGATCACGTTCAACGTCTAGCATATCTATCTCAAGGTGGTGCTGACGGTGCTACTTCAATGCTAACAGCTATTGGTTCTCGTATGGCTCAGTTAGCTAAAGAGTTAGACATTGGTGTTATCTTTATCTCACAAGTTAATGATGATGGGCGTACAAAGTATGCAGGTTCTCTTGAGGAAGAAGCTATCATATGTTTGAAGCTAGAACGCGATACTGAGTCTGAAGACGAAGACATAAAGAATACAACTAACTTCATCGTTGATAAGAATAGACCTTTCAGTAGGTTAGGTAAAGCAGGTTCTATCTATTATGAACCAGAGACCACAATACTAGCAGAGGAGACTTTCAATGGGGTCTGACTACGATAACGACGACTACAACCTAGATGTAAATGACCTTTACTCAAGTGTTGACTACTTCGATACTCTCAGTGATGACGAGTTAGATCAATATGATGATAGTAAAGAGATTTACTTTGAACAACTTGAGGCTCGTGTAAGCCTTGCGGAAGATCAACTTAAACAAGCGTACAGTGACGGTGATGACCCAAATACCATTGAGCGTCTACAGGATGAGTTGGAGATACTACTCATTGATTACTTTAACTTTGAACTTTAAGGAGACACTATGGCACGTATAGCATTCTGCGATATAGAGACTAACGCTATTGACCACCCAGATAAAATCTGGTTAGTTGGTGGCAAGATGCAAGATACGGGTGAAGTCTTTAAGTTTGAGAACATACATACAGACCCTATAGCAAGAAAGGAAGCTACTGAGTGGCATCAATCCTTAGATAAGATGGTTGGACATAACTTCATTCAATATGATTTACCTATCTTAAACAAGTGGTTAGACACCCCTCTTGACCCGCGTAAGGTTATTGATACTTTGATTGTGTCCCGCACAGTTGATTATGATATAGCAATACCTACTGGTGGAAAAGGCCCACACTCACTAAAGAGTTGGGGCATACGACTAGGTGTTTACAAAGGTGACTATCACGACTTTGCCAACTTCAATCAGGATATGATTGATTACTGGTACGGAGACTTAGATACTACTGAAGCGTTGTTCAATCACTTCAGCCCTATCCTTTATGATCAAGGTTGGGCTCGGTCAATGCGCACTGAACATGACTTACAGATTGAGTTAGTTCGCAGTAAGTACTACGGCTTTCATTTTGACCGTGAACTAGCACAGAGTTTACTAGACAGTGTATTAGTTGAGAAGCAAGAGCTTGAAGAACTATTTCAAGAAGATTTCCCACCTAAGTTACTGCCAGTGAATACTATCAAGTATCGTGAGAAGAAAGATGGCACACTATTCTCTAACGTGGTTAATGCTAAGAAGAAGTATGCGGCTACAGATAGACAAGGTGATGACCTTATCTGTTATGACTTTATCAGCTTTAATCCTGGGGCTTCTAAAGATCGTGTAGACGTGCTATGGGATGCAGGTTGGACACCTTATGAAAAGACTGCAACTCACAACAAGTTCAATAGACTTAAAGTAGGAGACCCTTATGGTAAGAAAATACTTAAGATGGATCAGGAATTTTACAACGACAAGAAGCAGTCTCTCGAAAGGTATGGCTATACGGTTTCAGAAGACAACTTATCGACGTTACCTGATACTGCACCTAGGGGTGCTAAGTCACTTGCTCAGTGGCTTACGTTAGAAGGCCGCAGGTCTTCACTGGTTGAGTGGATTAATCAAGTGTGCGATGACAGTCGTATACATGGTACTATTAATAATATTGGCGCATGGACAGGACGTTGTGCACACAACAATCCAAACACCGCCAACATTGCTGCACCCTTTCACGGCACACCTCGTAATGCAGTAGACGAGATCAAGGCCAAGTACGATCATCAGTTACGCCAGTGTTGGACTGTACCTGAGGGTAGTTACTTAGTCGGCTGTGATGCAGACGGTATTCAGTTACGAGTACTTGCTGACTACATGTGGCGACACTTCGATGCAGATATGTATGCTAACGCCATCATGAAGGGTAAGAAAGAGAACGAGACAGACATACACAATATGAACAAGAAAGCTTTAGGTATCTCACATGCTACTCGTGACATGGCTAAGACATTCATATACGGATGGCTACTGGGTGCAGGTGTCGCTAAGACAGCTAGTATCATGCAGGTCGGTGTACAAGAAGCCGCATCAGCTATGAAACGCTTTGAGCAAAGCATAGATGGTTTGTCACCTCTCAAGAAAAGAATGGTTCCTTATATTGCAGACAAGGGCTACTTTACAGGTTACGATGGTCGTAAGGTTATCGTACCTAACGAGCACAAGACTTTAGCAGGTATATTACAATCTGGTGAGTCTATTCTTATGAAGCACACTCTTCTCAACTTTCACAAGAAAGCTAGAGCAGAGGGTATCAACTTCAAGATGTGTGCTTTTGTACATGACGAGTATCAAGTCGAAGTTATTGGCACTCGTGATGAAGCTGAGCACTTAGGTAAACTAATTGCTACTACTATGTCAGAGACAGGGGTTGAGCTAGGTTTCGAGATACCAACTCCTGGTTCTTACGACATAGGAAAATCGTGGTATGATACACATTGACCTGTTGACATATCACTAACTTTCTGCTATAATTGCAGAACAACAACAACAAAGCTATAGGAGACAAAATATGGCGACTAAAACAATAGAACTAACAGGTATCTTAGAGTGGGCTAAACTGTTTGAAGGTAACAGAGATAACGGTGAGTACGATGTAGAAACAGATGGTGCAACAACCGTTGACATTATTATGGACGATGCTACGTTCAAGATGATGAAAGACTCTGGTGTACGGAAGCAAGGTAAACCAGACCCAGACGGACGCGGCACTCGTGTCAAGTTTAAACGTCCTTGGAAAGACAAGTTTGATCGTGAGTGGGCGGCAGGTGCTCCAAAGGTATTCAACTCAAGTGGTGATGCATGGACAGACGCTGACGGTATGATTGGCAACGGCTCAGTAGGTGTTGTATATGTTGATGTGTATGATACTAAGATGGGTGTAGGCTCAAGACTAAGTGGTGTTCAAGTTATTGACCACGTAGTCTTTGAATCAGAAGGTGGTGGCGGTGCTTCTGCAGGTATCCAACCTAAGAACTATTCTAATGCATCTTCGACTACCTCACCTACACCTAGTAAAGCAACCCCAGGGGATATTCCTTTCTGACTTCAAGGCCCTCGGTAATTACTAGGAGGGGCGCAATCGCGCCCTTTCTCACCTCTAACAGAAGGATACACAATGGCTAAACAAATAGCTACACTTGTACAAGATATGGAGAGCGTGATATTTGGTAACAAAGGTTGGGACAATACTACTGGTCAACTGGTTGGAGCCAATATAGCTAAGATGGCCTACGATAGATTTAAAGCCCCACAAGAACCTAGGGGCTACTTATCTATGTCATCAATAGGAACACCTTGCTCTCGTAAGTTATGGTATAAGGTTAATCAAACAGATAAGGCTGAAGCCTTACAAGCCAACGCACTGCTCAAGTTCTTTTATGGAGACATGATCGAAGAACTTGCATTAGGTATAGCAATGCAAGCAGGACACGAGGTCGTTGGACAACAAGATAAGATGGATGCACACGGTATCAAAGGCAGTCGAGACTGTGTTATTGATGGCATGACTGTTGATGTCAAGTCTGCATCTCCTTACTCTTTTAAGAAGTTTAAAGAAGGTAATCTAAGAGATCAAGACCCATTCGGTTACATCTCTCAACTATCTTCATATGTCTATGCGGCTAAAGACGACCCATTAGTTACTAACAAAACACATGGTGCGTTCTTAGTTATAGATAAAGTAAACGGACATATATGCTTAGACATGTACGACTTTACTGATGAACTAAAAACTAAAGAAGAAGAAATCAAATCAATAAAAGAAATGGTCAAGAGTAAAGTACCGCCTACACGTACTTACAAAGATGAACCACAAAGCAAGACATCTCCTAACAAGAAATTATGTATGGAATGCTCTTACTGTGAATTCAAGAAGGCTTGTTGGCCTGGACTTCGTAAGTTTGCGTATTCATATGGGCCTCAATATCTAACCAAGGTTAAGAAAGAACTGAAGGTTACTGAAGTGGAGGACTTCTAATGGCTAAGCGCGTAAGGTTTCATGGTATCGCGGCAGGTTATAGATCAGGGCTAGAAGAATCAACAGCTACTAATCTTAAAGAACGTGGTATCACATTTACATATGAAGAGACTAAGATCAAATGGACAGACATGAAGATTAGAAGTTATACACCTGACTTTGTTCTAGAGAATGGTATCATCATTGAGACTAAAGGACGCTTCGTTTCTACAGACAGGCGTAAACATAAAGAGATACAAAAGCAGTTTCCAGAACACGACATACGCTTTGTATTCAACAACTCACGAGCCAAGCTCTACAAG
>VMHT01047851.1_pt1 | contig 11812 bp, 17 predicted proteins | sample 4693611 | NCBI WGS metagenome assembly VMHT01 (sample SAMN12280063, study PRJNA550983) | marine metagenome | isolation source: seawater sampled from same location over 5 years 0.02-0.2 micron viral filtrate | place: USA: collected off the coast of southern California halfway between the port... ...
GAAGAAAATCGAACTCGCCACGAATGCCGGTGATCAGCAGATCAATATCCGCTCAGTCGGCTGATGGCAAAAAAGGGTTCCTCGCAAAAAGTTGTTTTGAACGACCGCCCCCGGAGGCGACCGGGACGCCATTCGAAGACAGTACCAAAACGCCAAAAGAAACAGTTCTTTTTTTAGGAGATAAATTATGCCGATGGTGAAAGGCAAGAAATACCCGTACACGAAATCCGGCATGAAAGCTGCCGCCAAGGCGCGGAAAAAGAGCGGTAAAAAGCGGAAGAAATGAGCGTAAAGCGCGGCTCTGAAACTTTCAGCGGCTACAATAAACCAAAGCGAACCCCGAAGCATAAAACCAAATCTCACGCGGTCCTCGCCAAGTCTGGCGACAGCGTGAAGCTCATTCGGTTTGGACAGCAGGGTGTCAGCGGTGCCGGGAAGAACCCGAAAACAGCCGCGCAAAAAGCACGTAGAAAATCGTTTAAGGCCAGACACGCATCGAACATCGCCAAGGGAAAGATGTCGGCGGCGTACTGGTCGAATAGGACAAAGTGGTAATGGCTAAACCCGGCTTATACGCAAACATTCGCAACAGGCGCAAAAAGGTGAAGGCGTCGAAAGGCAAGATGCGGATGCGTCGAGCTGGTGAAAAGGGTGCGCCGAGCGCGAAGGCATTTAAGTCTGCCGCGAAGACGACGAGAAAACGGAAGAAGTAATGCCGCACGGGCAACCACACACGCCGCCGGGGCTGTTACAGCAAAACCCGCTAGATGATCCTGCGTATGAATACACTGGCGCTCTGAGTTTAGCGCCATTTCGGCAGCGTAAATCACTCGACATCGATGAAACCAGCGATGACGGGTTGGAATTTGGCATCCCCGGTTTACTACGAGGGCCGCTAAACGCCGCTGTCCGCATGGGGCAGATGGCATTAGGTAAACGTCCACCGGGACTGATACTCGGCGACGTGCTGGACTTCTCACCGGCGGGGTTACTGAACCGTATCCCTGCGGGTGCGTTGGGAATGAACGTGTTTCAAGGAAGTCCCCACAAATATGGGCCGGGTGATGCAGCCGATAGTTTGCAGCATATCCGCAGCGGCGAGGGCGCGTTGACCTATGGTCATGGTCGTTATGATGCAGAGGCGAAGGCCGTCGCGGCAAAGTACCGACAGTCACTTGCTAAGGGCAAATCAAGTGTGTTTTTAGACGGTAAGTTAGTGCGAGAGTACGACGATAAAACGCTGAATGAGCCGCGCAGTGTCGGTATCAACCAAATTGAAACGATGCGAAGGCTCAGACCTTATTTGTCGGAAGATGAGGTTATCGACGCGGCGCTGAACCAATCGCGAGACTTTATCAAATACGACCCCGACAATGCAGCCGGTTGGCGGTCTGGACTTAAATGGATCGAACAGAACAGAGGCAGAATTACCTCTGAACCTCCGGGTTATCTCTACAAACACGATCTGCCGGATGACGCAGTTGCGCGTTATCTGGACTATGACGCGCCATTAAGTAAGCAGCCGCAAAGTGTGCAAAAGGCGCTTAAAAAATTGGGCTTTGAGGTCGATCCAGCGGAGATACGCAAATACGATAAGGCTTTGCTTGATGCTCTCGATGGTGATGCCATAACGCCGTTGCCCAAACGTCCTAAAGACCCAACGGGTGAAGAAATCCACACAGAGTTAGTTAATAAATTCCGGTTTGGGGGATATGGCGATGGGAAAGAACAAGCCGCGAAAGAGTTAGGACGAGCCGGTGTTCCCGGACTCAAATACCTAGATTTAGGGTCTCGGATAAGTTGGGCGCGAACGGCAACCAACGACAATAAAATGATGGTTTACGATTTTAACGATCCCAAAAATTACAAAATTTTTGACACCCCACAGGAGGCTGATCGTTTCATCGCGGAAACCGGCACTCGTAATTATGTGACGTGGGACGAAGAAGTGCTGAAACGCATGAAGCTACTGCAGCGGAATGATCAGACATTCAAAGCAGTCCCCGGCGTTCCAGTCATGGGTCTAATCGAGCAGCCCGGTGGTCTCGATATCATGGGCCAGTACACGGGTGGTGTGATCTGATGCCGCACGGTCAGCCACATGCCCCGGCGGGATTGTTAAGCGACACTCCGCTCAATAATCCTGATTACGATTACACAACGATCCTGCCTTTCCGTATCAGGAATGTCCTCGACGTTGATGAGCTTGACCGTGACGCATACGAAACGCCAGAAATCGCATTTCCCGGTATAGTTCGCGATGTAGGAAATGCGGCGATACGCATGGGGCAGACGATGCGTGGTCTTCGCAACCCAGACCCTGCAGACGTGTTTTTCGATACAATGGAATTTGCTCCTGCGGGTTTGTTAGCCGGTCGACTAGCGCCGAAGGGCAACACCCTTGGGGTATTTGCCGGTCCACAGGCAGATACCGCGAATAAGGGCATGTTAGCCATCGCACAAGACATGGCCGCGAAGGGTCAAAACGCTGACGACATTTGGAACAAAACCGGATGGTTTAACGATGTCGACGGCAAGTGGAAATTCGAAATTGACGACAGTCAATCGCGTCTTAATTTTGGCGAAGGCATTGAAGAGATCGACTATGGTCAGGTTGAGGGCGGCGCTCAGGAGGTTTTGGATTTTCCGGGGCTTTTCAATCTTGGACGCGGCGCTTATCCAGAATTGTCTGACGTGCGCGTTCGCGCTGAGTTTGAGCCGACGTTACAACACAGAGGTACATTAGCCCCATTAAGTAGACTTGCCGACCGATTTGACGACGTGCCGCTTTGGTTGCCCAAGGTGCCATCCCTTTATCATCGAAAGTTGATGCAGGTTGAAGCGCGGCGCAAAGAGTTAGAGCGCATTGGTAACGATAAATTTGTTACAAAAAATTGGACCGACGCCGACCGGAAAATACAAGACCAAGAAATGGACGCGCTAAAGGACGAAGCCGAAAGGATGCGCACTTTAATCGGTGCGCTGCCGGAGGGACCGGGAATAACGGCGTATGGCCCAGATCCAGAAACCGCGCGATCAGTGATGTTGCATGAATTGCAACACGCTGTGCAGCACCGTGAAGGGTTTGGCCGGGGCGGAAATCTTCAAATAGCGCCGGAACGATACGCATCCCATCTGCGAAACAAAATCACTGAAAATTTTAATGGCAGCATGGTGCGATATAACGATGCTGTTATCGCAAACAGACAGGCAGCGGAAGAGTATCGACAATTATCTGCTGTGGATTATGTCCGCCGTATGAGGAACATCACGCAGCCAAAACAGATTTTTAATCAATCTGAGTGGTATCAGTACAGCGACCAAATACGTCGAGAGCTAGGCCCACCGCCAAAACGCCATATTGACGGCGGCAGAGCTTTGAAAAAATGGCTATCCGATGCTGGTGAATGGTTTGCTAGTCGAACGCCGCGCAATGCGATGTTTGACATATATGCAAACAAAGATCCCAAAGAACTGAAAAACGCATTACGCCGAGCAAGATATAAATTAGATAAAACGAACACGCCGTCTTTACGCGCCGCTCAACGAGCTGAGAAAGATCTTGAGTATCACAATGAGGCCGTAGCTATTGGTGAGGTCGATAATTACGATCTCTATAATCGTTTGAGTGGTGAGGTAGAGGCGCGAAACGTACAGTCGCGCATGAACATGACGCCAGAGGAGCGTCGTGCAACTCCGCCTTATCGCACTCGCGACGTTGATGACGAGGACATCATCATGTCGGCCCCCGGCACACCGCCAATGGGGCTTATTCCTACCGAGAAACAACAAAACAAACCGGCGAGTTTTGGTCTTTTCGGCCAATATCTTGGAGGCGTAATTTAATGGCTTATTATTACGGCCCCGGCGTGGTCAATGATCCGCTTTATGCAGCAGCCGTTTCAGCAAACAATCCGCTGCTGCCGGTAGGCGGATCGCAACCGCTCGGCGTGGCGTACAACGCGGGTTATGGGTTCACTCCTGCCGTTCCGCCGTCTATCACGCCTTTGCCGTTTCAATCGGCACCGGCACCGGCTGCGCCGATGCAGGTTTTGAACACGCGGCCAACAGTCCGGCGATCCGTTAATATGGGTTTTCCGACAACTGCACCGAGTTTTGCGATGGGTGGATATGGCATGGGCAATAATGGTCCAGTCGACATCGGTCTGGTTGGATACGAGCCTGTCTCGATGGCAACAGGACCGGCGGCGATGAGCAATTACGCGGTCGATGATTTCGGCGCTATCGGAGGTGCTAATCAGGCAGAAGTGAATTCGAACTTAGCTAGTCAAAATGCACAGGCGGCGTATTCAAATCAAAACCCCAGCATGTTTTCTGTGCTATCCGACGTGTTTGATCAGCCGATTGGCACAACAATTGACAACGTCATAACTAGCGCAACAACCCCGTCAAATCTGGTCGGCTCTTTGACTGGCAGCACCGCATTAGGTCTCCTATCCAAGCAAATGGGTCAGTACAATATGGGCAATTTAGCCTATGACCGCGCGATGGAGCTGCAGAGGGTTCCCGGTTATTCAACCGGACAGATCGACGGGCAGATGTTCTCAATATCACCGGGCTTGTTTGGTGGTCGAGCGATCAGCGGCGTGGTGCCGGACTGGTTTGATATCGATACGGCTGAAAAAATGAGTGCGGTCCAAGCAGGACTTGATCCTACGACCGGAGAGAATTTGAGCGGATTCACAGCCGGTCACGGCGGGTACAACTCAAGTGGACAATTTGTCGACGCGTTTGGAAATATCTCGGCGATGGGCAGCATGAAAGACCTGCAGACCCTCGCTACTCAGCAATTCAATGGCAACATTGCCGATGCCCGAACCGCTCTGACGAACGCGCGGAATAATATCAGGCCGCTGTATGATCCGAATATTCCCGATTACGAGCCTGTCGATGACTTTGAAGTGCCGGACTATGACCTTTATAGCGATCCGCTCAGTGGAATGGATAAAGATATGTCAAGGGGTGATATTTCCGGCGTTGATTGGAGTGATTTCAGCGATGACGGTGATCCTGATGGCGATGGCAGCGATGCGTTTTAAAAATGCAAAATATTGAGAAATCCATCGCGCGAGGACATGACGCGCAGCGACTGAAAAAGGATGAATTACTCGCAGATTGTTTCACATTGTTAGAACAGAAATATGTCTCTGAATGGATGATCGCGAATAATGTGGGTGATCGCGAATACATTCACGCATTGATGACCGCGCTAAAAGACGTGCGCAATCATCTGGACGAAATAATACAATCAGGCGTTTTAGCCGAAGAGCAACTGCGGATAATTCGTTCGTAGACTCTTCGCAATTAGTGACCGCAACCCAGACCGCCTTCGGGCGGTTTTTTCGTGGACGGTCGAGGAGTAAAAAATGGCTGAAGAAAATACTGAAATTGCCGACGACCTGCCAACCCGTACTCTCAATGAGCGCGGAGCAAGTCAGTCGCCAAACCGTCACCCGACACTGGGTGATGCACAAGCGTACTTCTCCAACATGCTGGACCCGGCACCGGACAATCCAGCTACGAGCGAAGACGCGCCCCCCGAACCGGTAGATGAACCGGAGGCTATTGAGACGGCCTCTGAGGAACCTGTCGAGTTCGAAGGATCTGACGCGGAAGATGACGCGCCGGAGTACGAAGAGGAACCCGTTCCTGTCGACGACGCACCGAGGCATTCGGTTACCGTCAACGGCGAGGAGTACGAGGTCACCCTCGACGAGCTTCGGAACGGCTACATGATGCAGTCGGATTATTCCCGCAAGACGAGCGACCTTGCCGAACAACGCCGTGCCATCGAGGCGCAGCAGAGTCAGGTCGAGGCCGAACGTCAGAGATATCTGCATGAACTATCGCAGATGCAGCAAACTGTCGAAGAGCCACAACCCGACTGGGAGGCTTTGAAGGCAGAAGACGAACTCGAATATGTGATCAAGCGCAACGAGTGGCGCGAAAAAGAGGAAGCGAAAACCGCAGCGCAGCAGCGTTATCAGGTCGAGATGCAACAGCAGCAGCAAATGCAAATGCAGGAGCTGCAGCAGTTTGTCGAGGCCGAGAGACAGAAGTTGCCGGAACGCATCCCTGAGTGGCGCGACGAAACAGTCGCGAAGGCCGACCACGCAAAGATCGTCACATATGCCGAGCGGTCGGGGTTTGCCCCCGAAGAGCTGCAAGGACTTTACGACAGCCGAGCCGTCAAGGTTCTGCGCGATGCGATGCTTTGGAATGAGCTGCAGAACAAACAACCTGCAGTGCAGAAAAAAGCACGTAACGCGCCGAAAGTTGCGAAGCCCGGAACCACAAAGTCGAAGAGCGATAGCAATCAAAGCCGAATACGGGAACAGCGCAGTCGTCTCAAAAAGAGCGGTCGTGTCGAAGATGCGGCGGCAATTTTTTCTGAAATGTTGAAATAGAAGGAACGAAAAATGGCACAGCCAACTAACACGTTCGACCAGTATGACTCGGTCGGAAATCGGGAAGACCTTTTGGATACTATATATTCCATCAGTCCCACAGAAACGCCGATTATGTCGAACATCGGGACATCGAAGGCGACGAACACCTATCACGAGTGGATGACGGATTCCTTGGCCAGTGCTACTGCCGGGAATGCGGCCATTGAGGGCGACGAGGCGTCTGGTTCTTCGATCAGCGCCACTACTCGCGTAGGAAACTACACGCAGATTTCCGACAAGGTGGTCGTAATCTCTGGAACGCTCGAAAGCGTCAACAAGGCCGGAAGAAATTCCGAGATGGCCTATCAGATGGCGAAGGCGAGTAAGGAATTGAAGCGCGACATGGAAAGCACTATCAGCCAGAACAATGCGTCTGTTGCTGGTAATGCGTCGACCGCCAGAAAGTCTGCTGGTTTCGAAAGCTGGATCACCACAAACGACGTGCGTGGTACGGCTGGTAGCCCTGCAGACGGTGGTTTTTCCTCCGGCGTTGTTGCGGCACCGACTGATGGAACGCAGAGGGCGTACACGGAAACTATTCTCAAGTCTGCGGTCAAAAAGGCATGGGAAGCCGGTGGCGATCCGTCCATGTGCGTGGTTGGTCCGTTCAACAAGCAGGTCATGTCCGGTTTCTCCGGCATTGCTGCAAATCGGTTCCAAGTCTCAAGCCCTGAGCCGGGTGCAATCATCGGCGCTGCTGACGTGTATGTGTCAGACTTCGGTGAGCTGCAGATCGTCCCTTCGCGCTTCTCGCGTGATCGGTCGGCTCTGGTAATTGACCCGGAAATGATGGCGGTCAGTTACCTTCGTCCGTTCGAAACGAACGATCTGGCGAAGACCGGTGACAGCGAGAAAAAACAGCTTCTCGTCGAGTACACGCTTGAGATGCGGAACGAAGCTGCACACGCAATTGTTGCGGATATCACCACTTCGTAAGCTAAAGGGGAGGGCTTCGGCTCTCCCCATTTTTCTGGAGACAGACATGACTGATCGCTGGACACGGCCTCTCAGCTACGACCCGATGACCGGGATGAAGGAGACTTTTCATTTCGATCACGAGAGCGACAAGTGGTGGATTGAAACTTCTCAACAGACCACGCCGATTATTGATCAGAACAAACGTGACCAGATCGAAAATGGTAAAATGGGCAAGGGCGACCTGCGCCTCGTTGGCCGTATACCGCTGGTGGTCTATCACCGTCTTCTGAAAGAAGGCATTACCAAAGATCCGAAAGCCCTGAAAAAATTCCTGAATGAAAACGGTTATCTGAAAACCGTTGAGGGCACCCTCTGATGGTTGCCACATATACCGAGCTGAAAAGTCTGGTCGCCGATTATTTAAACCGCGCCGACCTGTCAGCTCAAATTGACACCTTCATTGATTTGGCCGAGGCGAAATTTAACCGCGACCTGCGGCTGCGCCGGATGCTCAAGACAGTACAGGCGTCAACGTCTGCGTCCGATAACACGGTTTCGTTGCCGACCGACTATCTTGAAATGAAAGAGCTGCACATTGTGCAGTCACCAATTAAAATGCTGCGGTTTTTCCCGCCGTCGTCGTTTCTGCAGACTTACGCGGCGCAGCAAGTGGGAACACCCGCCGCTTTCACGATTGTCGGCGACGACATCAGGCTGGGTCCAACGCCGTCCGGCGTCGTCACGCTGGAGATGCTGTATTTCGCCAAGATCCCGGCGCTGTCAGACAGCAATGCTGTCAACGTCGTTTTGCAGGACGCCCCCGATGCCTATGTGTACGGGGCGCTACTGGAAGCCGAACCCTTTTTGATGAACGACGCGCGACTGCAGACATGGGCCTCTCTGCACAGGGCATCGATGGAAAGCCTGATCGCGAGTGATGAGAGCGGCCTAAACACTTCCTCGACGCTGTCGCAGCGTCTTGATTACACGATGGCATAGGAGAAAAAAATGTCAGCAATGAGCAATCTACTCGAAAATGAGATCCTCGATCATATACTGTCTGTTGGCAGCTATACTATGCCGTCAGCCGTTTACCTTGGCCTGTCTGTAGCCTCGATGGGCGAAGCAGCCGATGGCACCGAGCTGTCCGGCAGTGGGTATGCGCGTCAGGCTGTTACTTTCTCCGCAGCATCATCGGGGACGACATCCAACACGGGGGCTGTGACTTTTCCAACGGCAACCGGCTCATGGGGAAGCGTCGGCTTCTTTTCAATCTGGGACGCTGCGAGTTCTGGTAACATGCTCCTGCACGGTAGTTTTACAACGGCAAAAACAATCGCTAGTGGAGACGTTCTGCGCGTGTCAGCGGGTGACCTTGATATAACGGCTGCTTAAAAATGCCTGACGTTACCGGCCCCAGTCTCGACCAGCTTGATGCTTGGTCGACAAGCATTGATCTGCTTGACGTTAGTCTTGACGACAGTGCGTGGACAACTAGGACACTTTTCGAGCCGGAACTATCGGGGGCGTTGGCTGTCACCGGCACGGGGGTCGCCACTTTTACAACCCATGCGACCGGGTCTGGCACTGCTGCGATCACGGCAACGGCAGCGGCTGGATTTGTCAAAGATGTCACCGGTACAGGCGCGGTTGCTGTCACCGGTACAGCGGGTGCGCAACGGCTTATCAATGTATCAGCGACTGGTGGATTGACGATAGTTGGCACCGGGTTCTACGGGACGATCTTGGTTGCTGGTAGCACTGTTTTCAGCGCGATTGTTTTCGCAGCATATGCAGCGATCAGCGTGACAAGATCATCCATCGTATCGGCAGCGGTGTCTGTTACTGCGTCGAGTGATAACGAAAAACTTGGAGAGGCGTGGACCGAAATCACGCGCGACGATAGCTCGGCAGATTGGAGAGACGCAGCGTGATTATTCCGTTCCAGCAGTGGCGACCTGATCAGCCAAACCTTGTACCGAACAATCTGCTTACGGCGACGAATGTCATACCGGCTCCGGGCGGGTTTACGGCGTTTAGTGGTCTGGCCGAGGCGTCGACAAACGCGCTCGACAGTACACCACTCGGGATGACTGCCGGACAAGCCAAGGCCGGGGACTGGTCCCTTTTTGCCGGGGACAGTGGCAAACTTTATCGCCTCGTGGGTGGTGCATCGGGGTCTGTTTTTTCGAACGTGAGTAAGAGCGGAAACTACACACTGAGCGGCAGCAACCGGTGGGACTTTGACCAGTATGGCGAACGTCTGATCGCGGTTTGTCTGGACGAAAACCCGCAGCAGTTTGATTTGACCTCCGGCGGTTTATTTAGCGATCTAGTGACGACGCACAAAGCAAAGTATGTCGCGGTGGTTCGCGACTTTGTATTTACCGCGCACACCACTGACAGCACGGATGGTCTGCAGCCAACGCGCGTTCGTTGGTCGGCGATTGATGATCCGACGAATTTCACGGTCAGCTCCGCGACGATGTCTGACTTCCAGAACATCGAGGGTGCCGGTCACATAAAAGCCTTATTTGGCGGCGAAACGGCCACGGTATTTTTCGACCGTGGGATTGCACGGTTAAACTTTGTCGGCACCCCGGTGATTTTCCAAGTCGATATGGTCAGCCGCAATCAAGGACTGTTCGCATCAGGTGCTGCAGCTCAGTTGCAGAACAATATTTTCTTCCTCGACCATGACGGTTTCTATCGCTTTGACGGCCAGTCAATTGCGCCAATTGGCGCGAACCGGGTCGACGAATTTTTCCTCAACGATGTCAACACGGCAGAGATCGACGATATCACCTGCGTCGTCGACGCTGACCGCCACATCGTGATCTGGTCTTACACGTCAAACGGCGCGACCACGCCGAACAAAATGCTCTGTTATCACTACCAGCTCGACGCGTGGAGTTTGGCCGAGCTGGGCGTCGATATGGTCGGCTACGGTCGCGGCATCGGTTACACGCTGGAACAGGTCGACAATATTAACAGCTCGATTGATGCACTAACGATCAGCCTCGACAGCCCATCTCTGCAGGGCGGAACGCGGCGGATTTACGCATTCCAAAACAACCAGCTTTATACTTTTTCTGGCGATAATCTGGCTGCAACTTTCGAGACGAGCGACGTGCAACCGGCACAGGGTCGGCGGTCAGCGATCAACCGTGTTCGACCGCTCACCGACGCCGGAACCTTCACCGCGCAGATAGGCTCCAAGGCGACTACAGCGTCGACCGCGACATTTACGACGGCGAGTAGCCCAACTGCTGACGGCACTGTCCCAGCGCGAACGCAGGGGCGTTATCACCGGTTTAAGATGGAGATACCAGCCGCGACGACATGGACTGAGGCAGTCGGCGTTGAGTTTGAGGCAGCACCACTGGGCGGTCGATGAGTAGTTCAAATTTTTATCCGAGCGTCCCTCCGGGTGGAGCTGACGCGCGGACAACGGCAACCGTAATTCGTAATCTTGTCGATGGAAAATCTAACAATACCGGATCGATCACGCTGACTGCGAACGCGACTTCAACAAACATTACAGATACCAGAGTCGGCGCAAATAGCGTGATCGTACTCATGCCGAAATCGGCGAACGCGGCCAATGCGATGACAGCAGTCTATGTCTCTGCGCGTGGCACAGGAACGGTAACACTTACGCATGACAGCAATGCTGCAACCGATAGACACCTCGAATACGCAATTATTGGTTAGCGAGTTTTTTCGCGTAAAGCGCCACATCGATGCGGCGCTCGAATATGCGAAGGATACGCACGAGGCCAAAGATATCTTGATGGGTGTGCAGAAGGGTTATTTCCAGTTTTTCCCGCTGCAGCAGTCCGCAATTGTCACCGAGATAATTGACTATCCAAAAATTACGAGCTGCCGGTTTTTTCTGGCCGGTGGCGATTTAATCGAGTTGCGGGATGCCGAGCGACAAGTTTGTGACTGGGCCAAGACTGTTGGGTGCAACCGAGTTGAGATTGCAGGGCGTCCCGGCTGGGAACGCGCTTTGCGGGGCTACGACAAAGCAGCCGTATGGCTATCAAAGGAGCTAGACGATGAGTAAAGGCGGCGGATCAAGGCGCGAAGACGTGCGGACCACATCGACGGATCGTGAGCCTCCCGAATTTCAGAAACCGTATCTGGAGCAAATTTTTTCTGGCGCTCAGGCTCTATACGAGAGCGACGTACCGAATTATTTCCCGGAATCAACCGTTGTTGATTTTGCGCCGGAAACCGAACTGGCGCTTGAAGCCTCAACGAACCGCGCACTAAGCGGCAGCGATCTGCAACGCATGGGTCGCAGCCAGATGGAGTCGACGCTGCGCGGGGACTACCTTGCCGCTGGTAATCCCTACATGGACGCGGCGTTCAACTCTGCCGCTAATTTGGTCACACCGCGCGTCCCCTAGATCGGAAGA
>VMHT01039444.1_pt1 | contig 11811 bp, 23 predicted proteins | sample 4693611 | NCBI WGS metagenome assembly VMHT01 (sample SAMN12280063, study PRJNA550983) | marine metagenome | isolation source: seawater sampled from same location over 5 years 0.02-0.2 micron viral filtrate | place: USA: collected off the coast of southern California halfway between the port... ...
TTGCAGCAATGATGGGTGGCCCACCCGAAGAAGAAATGCCTTCAACATTCATGTTATATGGAGATGTGAACGAAGAAAGAGCAGCAGATATTGTTTCTGCACTGTTGCTTATTGGAGATAAAAAGCGTGTTGACAAAGCAAAAGAGAGGCTTCCTGAAGGTGAGGAGCTTGATGATATTAAGTTTTACATTTCAACTTATGGCGGTTCAGCTGATGACATGATGGCTATTTACGATATGATGCGTATTACAAAACAGAATAGAGATATTGAAACAATTGGCATGGGTAAGATAATGTCTGCTGGAACTCTTATTCTTGCAGCAGGTACAAGAGGAAAGAGAAAGATAATGAAGAATTGCCGAGTTATGTTACATGCTGTGTCTGCTGGATCAATGGGTTCAATCCATAATCTCCAAAATGAGATGGAAGAAATCCAAAACATTCAAGATGCTTATATAAGGACTTTATGCGCTGAAACACTACTTACTAAGAGACAGTTGAAGAAAATGTTGGATCAAAAAGTGAATGTGTATCTTACTGCCGAGGAAGCTGTCGAATATGGATTAGCAGACGAGGTTATTTAATGGACGCAGAATTTTACAATGAATCTTCATCACTAAAATTAGGATGGACACCCGACTGGTTCGGGTGTTCTGAATTTGATGAAGAACTCACTGAAGCGATAAAGCAATATCAAAAGAAGTTAGGACTGAAAGCCGATGGACTTTGTGGACCTGGAACCTATAGAAGGATCTGGACCGACAGAGAGTCGGCTCTTCCTTTTTTACAAGATGACGTTCCCGAACATAAGAACACCAGTATCATCTACAACAATGATTACTATGATATTGATTGGCCAAAGGTGGTTCTCCCTTTTATGAAAGGCGGAATGAAGTTGACCAAAGGATACAAGAAACAAGTTGAGAAGAGACAACCAAAAAACTTCGTGTGTCACTGGGATGTCTGCTTGAGTTCAAAGAGCTGCTTCAAAGTCTTACAGAACCGTGGCCTTTCTGTTCACTTCCTCATAGATAACGATGGAACAATATATCAGTTGCTCGATATGAATCACATAGCATATCATGCCGGAGGTTCAAAGTGGAACACAGCTTCTATTGGTGTCGAGATCTCAAACGCATACTATCCTAAACACCAGAAATGGTATGTTAAACACGGTTTTGGCGAGAGACCTATATGGAGAGAGAAGAAAGTTCACGGAAGCTATCTAGAGCCATTTATGGGCTTTTATGACGTACAATTGAATGCTCTCAAAGCCCTAATGAAAGCTGTAAATGAAGCAACAGGAATTCCCCTAGAAACACCAAATTCCTCAACAACATCAGCACCTGCGGTTAGAGGAACTTACAAGGGGTTTATTTCGCATTATCATTTAAAAAAGAATAAGATAGATTGTGCCGGTTTAGACTTAAAACAACTAATTATAGACATAAATGAAGGAGATTATTAATGAATTTAACAAATAATAAAATAGAACAATTAATTATGGAGGTTTTAAATGAAAACAAAAATCAAGAATATGAAATAGATGGGATTAGATTTAAAATAGTAAGTGGTGATGACTTTTCATACTACAAAGATAAGATTCTAGATTCCACCAGAATGAGTGATAAAGGAAAAATAAAGAAAACCGCTAAAATGACGAATCTTGATAAGGCACAATCCACAGCTCTTGTTGATGCTTATAAAGCAGGAAAGAAAATTACAAAAGCTACAAATACACCACCAGCGTTTAATCTTGCTAAGTTTAAAACTTTGATCAATGATGTTGATAAAGCAGCTACAGGAACAGACCAAACAATAGTAGATGCAGCAAAGACAAACTTAGACACATATTACAAATCGTTTCAATCGGCTGCTGATGCTGAAATGTCCAATGATGCGACACTAAAAGCTGATTATGATAAAGCCGTTGCTGCAAAAGCAAAATTTAATTTTTCTAATTTTCAAACTGAGTTAGGTAAAGTATCCAGTGCAACAGATTTATCAACTCTTACACAAGCTATAGCTGATCTAAATACTTATTATACAGCAAATCAAGCTGTTATAGATGGTAATCCAGCAGAAAAAGCAAAATACGATGCTGTTATAACCTCTGTCCCGGCCAAGAAAAAAGCAATACAAAACGCTGCTTTCAAAAAGAAAATTGACGATGCAAAAGCGTTAGCAGCTAATACAAGTGCTGGTGAGACTTCACTAAAAGCTTCTAAACAAGATCTTATAGATACCAACACAAACAACACTTCATTTCAGGCGTATGTCACAGCAAATCAAGCAGATTATGACCAAGCAATTGATGATTTAGACAAAGCTATTGATTTGATAGTTAATAAGTGGAAACAAGACCCTTTGGCAAGTTTAGATGTTGATAGTAGTGGTTTAGTTGACCCTGGATCTGTCGATGCTAACAGGCAACAAATGTTTAAAGATTTACAATCTGCATTTGGATCTATAACTGCTGCTGAAATTAAACAAATAGCAGAACTTAGCGAATCTGTGATAAAAGAAGATGTAAATAAATTTGAAATTGATGACATTGAAGCTCTTTTTAATTTAGAACCACAGTTCACTGCCAAAGGAGGATTGAAAAAGACACTATCTACAACCAATGATCCAAAAACACAAGCATCAAAAAAAGAAATTGATTTAGCAACAAAAGTTAGAAAAGCGATTGATTCCTACATTAATGCATTTGTGAAAACTTCACCTAATGATAAAGCAAGTCTAAGAAAACTAATAGCAGCAAAGAAAAAATACCTTCAGTTGTCTGCAAAATCTAAAAAAGCAAGACTTTCAACAAGAAACAAATTTATACAGATTGATGCTATATCCCCAGCGCAAATAAATCAGTTAAATGCTAGATCCAAAGCCCTGGGTATTAAAAAAATGCCCTTAGATGGCAGAACTTTAAGAACTTTTAACGATTTTTTTGAAGGTACCACAAATTTAAAAAGTAGGATTAATAAGCTACAAGATTTTTCAAATAAAATTGATGCTGGAGGTTTCCAAGCCACAGATGATGCCGGAGATCTTTATTCAGGAGCAGCTTTAATTAATATGTTGAGTATGCTATCCAGAGCTATTGACGGTTCTGCTGGTGGTTTTTACATGGAAGGTTTTTTAGCTGCCCTTATTGGTGGAGAAAAAACTGGTGGCTCTCAGGGTGCTGGTGATTTTGTTGGAGCTGATGGAACAAACTACAGCAGTAAGTTTGGTTTACCAACATATGTAATGAAACAAGCTTCTTCAAATTTTAATAATGCAAACGAAAAGGTCACTTATGTCTGTGCTCATAGGCTCGGCACAGGTTTATCCACAACAGCAACCGGAGCAGCTGGTACTCAAGAAACTGTTTCTCTAAAAATAGGTGTTTTTACTGTTGAAACAATTGTTGCAAACAAACAATTTAAACTTTACTCTGGATTTGGAACAAGCAAAAGCAATCAGATAAAATTTGGTAACAATAGTGTAGAAACAGGTAATATTTATTACACTAGCAATAAAATAGCTTCCCACCCAGGTTTTGATGGTAGTGATTTTGTTTTTGGCTCAATCCAAAACATGATAAGTAATTTGAAATCTAGCGATGTCTATACTGTAAAATTTCTTGACACCACAGCAGCAGGTGCAAATTCAACATTTGATGAAAAGTTTTCAAAGGCTGTTGATAACTCAAATAATCTGATTTTAAAAACCGCCAAGGACTTAAACAACACAATATCTGAAATTAAAAAAGGTAGTGTGAATTTTTTGAGAGATAAAGATATGGGATCTGCATTCACTATGGCTGAAGAATACAGAGATTTAAAAGGTAAAATTCAGGCTCTATATGATGCGGTCTTTATGGGCAGTGGTTTCGACCCAGCAAAAGGAACTTCAACACGAGCTCAACGAGATGCAGAATATCAAAAATATGTTGGTGCTTTACAAGAATCTAAGTTACAAACACTGGACAATCTCATCGCCGAAGTAATGAGAGACATCAAGAAAATAAAATAAAAAATAACTTGACAAATAATACAAAAGCGGTTATAATATAAGTATAAGTTTAAACATGGAGGCAAAATGAAGAAAACTTATTCAAATGGTAGTGCTTTGTCCGAAGCTCTATTAAAAGGAATTGATACACTTGCGGATAATGTCGCAAGCACACTCGGACCAAAAGGAAGAAACGTAATTCTATACCACAAGGACGAAGACATGCCTGTGGTAACAAAAGACGGAGTTACAATAGCAAAGTTCATTGAGTTAGATGATCCCATCGAACACGTTGGAGCAACGATTGTAAAGCAAGCAGCAGAACAATCAGCCAACCAAGCAGGAGACGGTACCACAACGACAACCGTCCTTGCAAGAGAGATGATTAGAGGAGCTCAACGATACATTGCGACAGGTGTTTCACCAACAGAATTGAAGAGAGGAATGGATCAAGCATGCGAACAGATAGTGGAGACACTAAAAGAGCAAGCAAGACAGATTCGTTCTCAAGAAGATATAAAAGACATCGCAACCATCTCTGCAAACAACGATACATCCATTGGAACGCTCATAGCAACAGCTGTTGATAATGCGGGCAAGGATGGCTCTGTGTTGATTGAAGAAGCAAAGAGCCTTAAGACCACCTTGGACTTAATAGAAGGCTTCAGATTTGATTCTGGGTACCTTGCTTCGGCTTTTATAACTAATGAAAGAAGCGGAACAGTTGAATATGATAATCCTCTTATTTTGGTTACTGATGAGAAGATAGATCAGGTAGATCAGATTCTACCAACACTCGAACTTGCGGCAAGGGAGTCTAGACCGTTATTGATAGTAGCCTCCGAGGTCGAAGGACAAGCCCTTGCCGCTCTTATTATGAACACAGTTCGTGGTACACTTAAAGTCGCAGCTGTGAAAGCTCCAAGATATGGAGAGGAGCGGAGAAATATACTTCGTGATCTCTGTACATCCATAGGTGCTACGTTTGTAACAAGAGAAGATGGAAAGCAAATTAAAGAAATACAACTAGGCTGGTTTGGTCAATCTAAGTCCATTTCAGTTTCAAAGTTGTGGACAACTATCGTTGGAGGTAAAGGAGATTATGATGCCATTGATAAACAGATTGATGTTCTCAAAGTTGAGATCCAACAGACGGAGAACCTTAAGGAATGTGAACGCATTCAAGAGAGAATTACACGTCTCGCTTCTGGTGTGGCTGTTATTCGTGTCGGTGCGTCTACCGAAATCGAAATGATTGAAAAGAAACATCGTATTGAAGATGCCCTTGAAGCTGTACGTTCAGCACAACAACAAGGTGTGATTGCCGGTGGAGGCTCTGCTTTAGCAAAGATATCAAGTCAAGTTAAAGCATCGGGAACTTCATCAGAACAAGATCTTGGTTTTAAAATCGTTCTTGATGCTTGCACTGCACCTTTAAACCAGATGGCTGTTAATGCTGGAGAGTCTCCTGACCTTATATTACAAAAAGTAAAAGGCATGGGTTTAAACTATGGTTATAATTTTATGACCGGAGATATGGAGAACTTTTTTGAGACAGGCATAATTGATCCTGTTAAAGTTACAATCTCTGCAATTCAAAATGCAGTTTCTGTTGCTTCGACACTAATTACTACAAATCACGCTGTGGTAAAAATGTGAGGCACTCATTATGACCGACGAACAAATGCAAAATTTGCTGACTTCAATAATTGAAATGAAAAATAACTTGGAAAGAATGGCAGAAAAACAAGAAGAAATGCATGAAGATGTAAAAAAAATCAATGAAGCTATTTACAATCCAGAGGAAGGTATTTATGCCAGACTTAAAGCAATTGAAACTTGGAAAGATTCTATATCAAAAGTTATATGGACAATTGGAACAGGTTTCATAGCATTAATCTTAAACACTTTGTATCAAAACATAGGAGGATAAATGAGAGTTAAAATAGCATATACAGTAGATTTAGAAGAAGTAGAACGCGAGATTTCTGAAATTATGTGTAGGGCAGCTGAAGATATAGATTTTGGATACCAGGAGGTTATAAGAGTTCAAGTAGACCTAAATACAAAGACTGGTGACCTAAAAAGTAAAGTAGAACAGCTTGATGTCATAAGAAGAAAGCTAGCGAGAGCCGATCAGATAATTGAAGATTGTCAACTCATTCTTCAAGGACTAGAACAAGCAAAAAAACAACTAGAGGAGCAAGAAAATGAAATTCAAGATGGGTGATCTTGTTCATGTGCCAACGGGATCTTATAGAGTTTTGTATACTAGAGAAGAAGAAGATGGGCAAATGCATATTCCATTTACTTTTTCGATAACACAAGAACCAAAAGTTGGTGTTTTTAAAAACTATTTTGGTTCGAGTGAGTGTGTGATACTTTTTAATGATGGAGAGTATTGCGTTGACACCCGTTGGGTATTTAAAAAACAAGGAGTAAATAAAAATGATAGAACTTATCACGATCTTTCAAGCAAATCAGAACTGGTATCTTAACAAAGTGTTTGTAAATTCAAATCATGTTGTTACAATTTCTGAAGCATTAGATTACAATAGACTTCTCAAAGAAGGTAAAATAGATCTGGCTTTAGACAGCAGCATCTCTTTTTCAAAAGTAAAAATGAACCCTGTCACTGGTTTTGATGAATTTATCGTTGTAGGTAGTCCAAAAGTGATCATGGAAAAGATGAATAAAAATACCAAGCAACTTTTAAAGGGATAATTATGTATAATATATTTGGATTAAAGTGGTGCATTTTTTGCTTAAGAGCGATAAACTTTATGCAAGAGAAAGGTTTAGAGTTTCACTACTACCCAATGGATAACAGTCAGGTTAGATTGGCTTCTCTGAAAGATATTTATAACCACAAAACTGTGCCAATAATAACTGAAAATATCAATGGTGAAGAGGTTTTAATAGGAGGATATGATGATCTTGTCAAGCACATCAGACAGCAGGAAAACAAAGAAAGCAATACTCTTGATCCTTAAAGAATTAGAGTTTAACCTTTGTTGTGAAATTGTACGGACAACGAAACATAAAAAGTCTTTTGTTGTTTTGAATTGGGTAGTTGATGAAGATGATTTTTATGTTGCTCACGTTATGTACCGAAAAAGAAAAAAGAATTGGAACACCTTAATGGATCTAATTCCAGTGCTTGGTGAAGCTTGGGTTCATTATGATGACTTTGGCAACGGACAATCTAGATTAACAGAATCAATGACACGAATGCAAAAGACTCTTTACCACTGGCAAACAGGAATAGATTTTCTTCATAGAGAAGGAATAGAAATAAACACAAAACAGTGCTTTTCGCACATGTTAAAAGAAACTACAAAATGGAGTAATGAATGAAAGTAGAAAAACCATGGGGATACGAAATACGTTGGGCCATAACCGAGAAATATTTAGGTAAGATCCTGCATATAAATCCTGGACAGCAACTGTCCCTTCAATATCATGAAGTAAAAGATGAATCAATATATGTGCTTGAAGGAACTTTAATAGTTAAAGATGAAGAGAGAGCATCGATATTAGAGGAAGGTGATTCGATGAGAATACAACCAGGGACTGTGCATAGATTTTGTGCACCTCATTTGACACATGTTAAACTAGTTGAAGTATCTACACCTGAGATCGATGATGTTATACGTTTAGAGGACGACTACGGTAGATAAATTACAAACCTAGCGTCATAAAGCCACTTTCTATCCTATTTACTAACAGGGGGATAAGATATGTGGCTTTTTTTATTATTAAGTTGTCGGTTATTTTATTATGGTGATGATGAGATATCACAAGTGGAAGTAACAAAAGTAGTTAATGGCTGGAATGTGGGATTGAATCGCTCATATTCTTCTTCGCTTAAAGTGGTCGTTATGACTGATGATGGTCCAATAGGACATGGATCAGGTAACCTATTCAATTATTACAATCAATTTTTTGTGATCACAGCTGCTCATGTTGTTAATGAAAATCTTAATTATCTTTTACAAGAACAAGATGGCAACATGGTCTCTTGCAGAGTTATATACAGAGATATTGGAAATGATATAGCTATAATAAAACCTTATGGCGATTTTTCAAATACTATTTCATCTCCATACCTTGTGAATATGCAAAAGGACTTAATAGCAAAAGAACTATACTATGCTGGTAATCCTGGAGATTTAAATCATGTTTCGATACGTGGTTGGGTAGCAGAATCTAATCACAAAAGAATCATAATGCAATCTTTCGCATGGCCGGGATCATCTGGATCGGTTGTATTTGATGCAGCAGGAAGAGTTATTGGAGTTGTAAATGCAATACCCCTTGTCCCTAATTTTTATGAAGGAACTATGATGCCCATGTCACAAATAGTTATGGTTCAAAGGCTTGAAGTTCTTCCAAGAAAAACAATAAGAGAGGCTCTCCTGAATGAAAAAAGACGCATTAAAGATTGGAACCCTGATTAGGGATCATGACAAAATTGGTGTCATAACAAAAGTAATTGAAGTCGGACAGCTCAATGCCAAAGTTCCTATAATCTCTTGGAGAGCAAATTACGAAATAACTTACACTGATGGTACAGTACTACTACTCTCTTGTAAGGCTCTTGAGTCAATGATATACAATAGTGTGGTTGAGATATACTACCCCCCTACTACCCTCTCTAGTAGCGTACAACCTGACCCACTAGAGGAGTATCCAGATGATGACTATTAAACATACCAAGATTAGTCCTAATTTATCAAAAGAGGAGGCTATACTATACTATCTTTTTGTTGACGAGCAGTTAATGATAGCTTGGTGGGACTATTTGGATTGCTGGAATTATTTAGATAACGAATTAAAGTTAAAAGATAGTTATGATCCAGAGTTTGCAAAAAAAATCAAAGAACTTATGGAATACGTAGAATATTGGGAGAATATAGCTAACCAGTTAAAAAAAATTGTAACCTATGAGGACATTGAATACTACGTGAAACAGCACCCGAATATAAAAAAAAGTTATCTTTTCGCAAGATAATACTTGACAACTCAAATATAACATGTTATAATACTAATATAGAAGCTTGTCAATATTATGTAAAACATGATTCTGAGGGGATGAAAAATGATGCAAGAAATAGACAATATCCTGGACTATTTAAGAAAAGCAGGGCTCAATACTATCGGCACAGATTCACCAGCATGGAGTCTGATCCATAATAAGAAAGAAAAAAAGCCAACAGAGGGTTCGAATTCGATGAAACCCAAAAACGGACAAAAACTGTCCGTTGGCGATTTAGTGTCGCATACAACAGTTCCAACTCTCGGCTATGGACTTGTTGTTGCAGAGAGCGACAAACACCCAGATTATTGGATAGTAAAATGGTGTGATCCACGCTTTCATGACGTTGGTCAACTTGGTATTCAAGCCATGTATTTAGCGAAAGTAAATTAAAGTCGGTCATTTTTTGTCCTTGTTAGATCTTGCTTGTGTGTTATAATATAAGAGAACAAGCGAGGTGAATATGAAAATGTGTAACTATAAAGTCGGTGACTTATTGTTGCTACGTCCACGAACAGGTGAACAAATATATATTGTTATAGGCGAACTATCAGGTTGCACTATAAGAGTAAGGAACATGGTAACAGGAAAAGTTTCTCGGATGCCACCACGTTGGTTTACAAAAATATAAAAACGGACATTTTCTGTCCTTGATTTATTTTGGGTTCGTGTTATATTATAAAAGAACAAGCGAGGTGAATATGAAAGTAGGCGATTTAGTATGGTCATTAGATATGAGTTGGAAAGGTGCAGTTTTGAAAAGACGATTGGCGATCATCATCGCCTTAGACTATGACGATTACAATCCGTATGTTGTACAGTTGGTTGACTGTGGTAGACAAGGTAAAACTTCGAGAAAATACCTCGAACCAACGGACTAAAACCAAAACGGACATTTTTTGACCTTTACAAATAAACATAACCGATTATATTATTATTGTCAAGATTTTTTTTTATTTTTTTGGAGGTGCTATGTTTAAAATTGGCACATTGGTAAATCTTACCATCTGTACAACAAAACACACAGGTGTTGTTTTAGATGTACGAACATTTGATCACACAACCTATCTTATACACTTCTTAGATGGTGATCTAGGTTGGTGGACAGAACAATATTTGGAGGTTCTATGCGAATAGGTGATTTAGTATGGTCGAAGTGGGAGTCTAGCACTATGGGTATCATAGTCAAGGTTTCATTCGACGATAATATAGGAGAGGTTTGTTATCGTATTCGTTGGTTCGATAGTTGGACAAGAGAGTCACTAGAGTTTGAGGACGATTTATTAACAAAGGAGGAAATATGCTTAAAACAGGAGATTTAGTCCGTTTATGTGGTTATTTAGAGAAACAGGAGATAGGTATGGTTATGCGTTACAACCTACGTTATGACTCATACACAATCTACTGGATTACTACAGGCGAGATATGTGCGAAGTTTACTTATGATGTGGTGAAAATATGCGAAACAAAAAAAACTTAAAAGTCGGTAAACTGGTGCAAGTAATCAACAGGCACACAAGTGAGGTCATGCCTGAGATATATGTAATAATAGAGAAGATGGTCGGAGGTTTGTGGGAATGTTCCCCTGTCTCTGACATGAATATAACAAGACACTATCACACAAAATCATTAAAGGAGGTAATATGCGAATAGGTAGTTTAGTAAGGTACAATGGTGTCACTGTCAACAATGGTCTTTTGGGTGTGATCACAAAAAGAACCCTCCAAAACAGTTGCAGATGGACAATTCATTGGGTAAATGGGGAGATATATCAAGAACACGAAATGCACTTGGAGGTGTTATGCAAGTAGGAACATTGGTAAAAATAAAACAATCAAATATTGGAGACAAAGGGAAGTTCGCCATTGTTGTGGAATACTGTGGTGGAAAAGCAAAACTTCATATGGTAGATACTGGGGAAGAATGGGTCTATGGTGTTTATAACTTGGAGGTATTATGCAAGTAGGCGATTTAGTAAGGATAAAAAAGGCTTGGAAATGGACATACAAGGGCTACGAGGATATCGTAGGGCTAGTGGTGTATGCCGATAGTGGCTATGGGGGAGAAAGACCCAAAGGATTTCGGAGGATTAGGATACTTCACGGAGATATGAATGGGCAAATCTATTCCGTATTTGCCGAAGAAGTATTGGAGATAGTATGTTCAAAGTAGGTGATTTAGTGTGGTCTGTGTGTCCGTTTAGTGTCTTAAATGATAGATTAGCGATCATCATTCATTTAGACGAGTCTAATGTCAACCCCTACACTATACATTTAGTGGTCTGTGGTGGGCAAGGTTTAACTTCTAAAAAATATCTCGCACCAATGGAGAAAACATGCAAAAACAATTAGTAAAGGTCGGCACACTGGTGATGTGGAATTTAGAAGTTTCAGAACACTTTGGTGCTATGGGCATAGTCATTTGGGTTGCACCAAATGACACAGATAACTTCCTTGTTCGGTGGTCACAAAGTGATGAAGTCTGTAGCTACGGTAGTGGCGACATTTCTAAGTGTCATTTGAAAGTGGTCAAAAAATGACCGTTTTGAATTTGACAGGATTGGATCAAACAGTTATATTATAATTATCAAACAAACGGAGGACGTTATGAAACAAAAAGTAATAATACTACAAATCAGATTTAGTGGTGACGACAGCACAATTTATGCCTGTAAGACCTTTGAGATAGCCCACAGGATTATCAGAGAGTGGTTTGAGGATAGCATTGAGGACATAAACTGTTATGGCATAAGCGACCTAGAGGACGAACTATGGGAG